>ODAI012319750.1_pt1 | contig 70931 bp, 66 predicted proteins | sample 1539321 | NCBI WGS metagenome assembly ODAI01 (sample SAMN02144231, study PRJEB22623) | gut metagenome | biome: sheep rumen | host: Ovis aries | place: New Zealand
CTCGAAAACCATTCTGTTATTATGGGTGGGGGGGGGGGGGTGGCCGACGGGGGGGGACCCCCAAAATTGTTTGCTTAAGAAAATTTTGGGGGGGGGGGGGTCGGCAGGCCCCGCCGCTATTAGGCTCATAATCCGTTGTAATTTTTACAAAAAGTGTGCTATAATAAGGGAAGTTAAAGCGAGGTAAAAATGTTAGATTTATTTGTTTCATCCAGGGTGCGCCGAAAGATTATTGTGGTTTTTGCCAAATATCCAGATTTCAAGACCCATTCGCGTGGCCTCGCTAAGCTCATCAAAGAGGACCCAGGCAACATTCAGCGTGAACTTACCCGCATGGCTGAAGGCAATTTTCTCATTGTCACCAAGCGCGGTAACACTAAGATCTATCAAACCAACAAACAATACCCGATTTTGAAGGAACTTCAGAGCATCGTCATTAAAAGCCAAAAAGGCAGTAAACAGTCCAAAACTATCGGCTAACAGGGGCAGCAAATGAACAAATTATTTGCTCAACTTGTTAAAAAGCGGCATCTAACTAACGATTTTCTGCATCCCAAGTACGAAGGCCTCACCGACCCGTTCAAACTCCCCGGCATGAAAGATGCCACCTCTCGCATCAAAAAAGCCATCGAAAATCACGAAAAAGTCCTCATTTACGGCGACTATGACGTGGATGGCGTAACCGCCAGCACCGTCATGGAAGATACCCTAAAACTCGCCGGCATTAGAGATATCGAAATCATGCTCCCGGATCGTTTTGTCGACGGCTACGGCATGAGCCCGCGCCTCATCACTCGCGCCAAGGAAACCGGCGCCACCCTTGTCGTCACCGTAGATTGCGGCTCGCGTAACCACGAAATCGTCAATGAGCTAAATGAACTAAATATCGACACCATTATCACCGACCATCATGAGTGCGCCGACGATTTACCAGAGGCGAAGGCCGTCATTAACCCGCATCGCAAAGACCAGCCGGTTGCAGAATTAAGTAACCTCGCCGGCGTTGGCGTCGCGTTCAAACTTGCCGAGGCGCTCGTGCAGTCCGGCCAAATCAAAAATGGCCAAGAAAAATGGCTGCTCGACCTCGTCCTCATCGGTACCATTTGCGACCAGATGACGCTAACTGGCGAGAACCGTATCCTTGGCTTCTACGGCATCAAAGTTCTCGCCAAAACTCGCCGCCCCGGGCTGAAAGAGCTCATGAAAAACGCCGGCGTGAACTCCATTACTTCAGAATCCATCGGTTTCCAGCTCGGCCCGCGCCTCAACGCTGCCGGTCGCCTCGAAACCGCTGAGTTATCGCTAAAACTTCTGCGCACCCACTCTGCCCCTGAGGCCGCCCCGCTTGCCGCCAAACTAGAAGAGCTCAACCAAAAACGCCGCACCGAACAACGTGCCGCTACCGACGAGATTCAGAAGCGTGATATCGGCGAAGCCTCAGTTATCATCGAAACCGGCAACTGGCACGAAGGTATTCTCGGCATTGTCGCCGGCCGCCTGGTTGAAAAATATCACAAGCCGGCCTTCGTCCTCACTGAGGTCGAAAACGGCATTTTCAAAGGTTCCGGCCGCAGTTTTGGCGATTTCAATCTCGCCGATGCACTAAAATATGCCGGAGATGCCATTATCTCTGGCGGCGGTCACGCCGCCGCGGCCGGCGTTCGCGTTCGTCAGAAAGACCTCTATGCTTTTCGCGAAAAGATGAACGCTTATCACGATAGTCTCCATCTCAAAAACCAAGAGCAATATTTCAGGACTCGCGCTGACCTTGATCTCGATTCGCTCCAGGATGTCACGCTCGATTTTCTAGAAGACCTGAAATTATTAGAGCCCTACGGTGCAGGGAATGAAGAACCGATTTTTCGACTGACCGGCGCAACGATTTTGGAAAAACGCCGCATGGGAGACAAAAACCAGCATCTCCGCCTTGATCTCCGCACGAAAGACGGTAAAACCATCAAAGCGGTCGCTTTCTTCGCGCCAGAAGAATGGCTAAATCTCCCAGACGATGCGGAATGCGACTATCTGATTAAGCCCGTCGAAAACGAATGGCGCGGCACCCGCTCCATCGAAGCCCGCCTCGTCGACATCATCACGTCATAAACCTTGTCAAGGAAATATTTTGCTATAATTAATAGCAGGGAAAGCCTTCTGGGAGGACCTTCCTTGGTTGGTTTCTAACTAGTCGTAAGACTAGTTAGGTTTTTATACGCATAGATAAAAAATCAACCCCCCCACCTGTGAAAAACACCCCACATTGCCAACCAGACCTTATTATGCTAAAATTAAACCATGAAAAGAGTCATTCTAAAGTGCAAACTAGAGGATCGCGATCGTTTCGAAAACAAACTCAGTGACATCGATATGGATTTCGGCGCCATCTATTGGCAACACGACCGCGTTTACGTTCCGCGAGGCTACAAGCCGCAGTCTAATTTCCCGCGCCTCGTCATGCGCACTGAGCTCAAAGCCATCGATGACAAGCCGCAGTACTATCTTATTTTGCGCCGGCACATTGAGGACTCCGGCATTGACATTATTGAAAAAACTCCAGTCTCCGACTATGCTGCTATGGCAAACATCATCCTCCAGCTTGGTTTCCGCCAAGCCGGCGAAGTTTCCCGCCGTCGCCAAGATCTCGATATGGGCGAGGGAACCATCATCCATCTAGATGAGCTTGATGGCCGCGACGAAACCTACGCCAAGATCGAAACCAACCTCACTGATACGGACTCGGTGGAGGCGGTTCGCTCTGATCTCACCAAGACTTTCGAAACTCTCGACGAGCACAACTTTATTAACAGTGCCTACTTCGAAATCTAGACTTAAAAGCCAGCATGAAAAAACAAAAAAACAAAAAATCAATCAAACAACGCCGGCTGTCTACCAGGGAAATTTTGATTATTCTGGCTTGTATTTTTGCGCCAATAGCGATTGGCTTTTTGAGCGGCGATTTGTTAGTCGGCGGCGCATTGCTCGCAACCGGATTGCTCGGCGGCTATCTCGCCGGACTGCAAAAAAGAGCCGGTTATTTTTTCGGTCTGATCAACGCCCTGTTGATTGCCTATGTCGGCTTCGAAAATGGCCTCTATGGCACATTCATCATCAACGCTTTTATCTTTGGGCCACTTGAAATTTATGGCTTTATCACTTGGAGCCGCCACCTTGACACTGGCCAAAACGTCAAAATCCGCCGGCTCGATCGTAAAAAGTCGGTCATCGTAACTAGCGCGTGCGTGCTTAGCAGTCTCGTGCTAGGTTATTTACTAACCAAGATACCTGATCAGCAGATGGCTTTTCTGGACTCCACCATTGGTTGCATTGATATTTGTGCGTTAATGATGATGAACCTCAGATACATGGAGTCCTGGTGGCTTTGGGTTATCAGTAGCATTCTGTCAGTCATTATGTGGGTGATTGCATTCTTCGAGGGTGGCCCCAGCGCCGCTATGCGACTAGTCTCTGCTGTCAGTTTCTTGGCCATCAATACCTATGGCGCCGTCAAATGGAACCTCGGGCTTAAAAACAAGAAGTCCTAGCCTCTCGGCGGTTCACCATCCGGCTCGCCGAGCAGTTTTTTAGACTTAATCTCGTAGCGCCTGCCGTTTACCGGCGAAATGTAATAATCCTCGTTTAATAAGTTCACAAACATCGTGAGATCCTTGTCGTCCATGATGATGATCGACCCATCGTCGTCCGTCATCAGCTCGAGCTGCATCTCGTCAGCATACTCGAGCAACTTATTCTGTGGCATTTCTTCCGCGATGTCCATCGCCTGCACTTTTTTGAGGATTGGTTTTTTGTTCGCCAGCAGGACATCGAGTGTCAAACCTTCTGCAAACGACAGTTTATATTTTTCGGTCAACTCTTTAGCTTTCGCCTCTGCGATTACCTGCGACTTAAAGTCATACTGAAATAGATTTTCAAACTTTGCCTGGTTAAATACAACAATGTTTCCGTCTACGATTGCCACCTGATTGTCATCTGGCATTTTGAGCGCAATTTCCGCCGAAAACGGCTCAAACGACTCGCCGTTAATTTCCCACGAAGTCGCGCCCTTTAAGGCCGACGACGCTGGGAGCAGTTTCGCGATATAGAACGTCTTCACGCCATCGTCGCCGCCCGGATAGGTAAACTTCGCGATAATCCCTTTGACCTTTTTAAAATCGTATTCGTTCTCCGAGAAATAGTCGATGTCTTTATATTCGTTTTCAATCAAATGAATCAAAGTCTCTGCCCGCCCAACTTTTGAAAGGGAAGTACGGTAGATTACTTTTTCCTCGCCGTCCGCCTTTTCGTATTCGCGGCACTCCAGGCCCTTATCCGCCTCTTCGATGATGAAGTGCACGGCTTCCTGCATGAACATCGACTTCACTGCGCCGGTCAGCTTGTCCGAGTATTTGATTTTATACGGCGTGTAGTTTTTGTTGAATAAAAACAACTCGGCCGACACATTGTTCTTGACCTCGTCCACCTCATTCGCCCAAAGGAACACATCAAAATCGTTATTTTCCATGTTATCTCCACTTAGTTTAACTAATTATACCACACACTAGGCTTCTGTTTCAGCCGGTTTCGCGGCGCGTGCGCGGGTCTCGTCTATTATATGTCTATAAACTACGTCATCTCGCGCCGCCTCTTCCTTTTCTTGATATCTTTTTTCAAACTCCTGGCGGGATTCTTCCGAAAACGGCAAAGTTTCCCTCACGTTCATTCCGGTGGACACGCACAGGCCAAACAGCATGGCTGTTTGTAGTTTCAAAAGTTTTTCACCTAATATTGTTTTCTTTGGGTCAATTTTTAGGGAGGCAATTTGCAGATCAGCCTGCTCATAAATTTCAGAAAGAAGCTTAAAATCCGTCTTGGGGTCAGGATCTCGCCCCAGGAGTATCCCACTCTCCACCCGCACCTTTCTAATTGCGCCGATAAGACCAGGCTCTTGTGGCGCCAAACCTAATATAAAATGTGGTGTCGCAAGTTCCTTCCATCTCCTGTCTTCGCGCTTACAATATTTTATCTCGGCGAGCCAATTATATTGCTCGCTCACGTCGAACTTTTTCTTAATAATCTCCTCGGACATGCTGGCGGTGACATCTACCGAAAAAGCCATGAATTTCGTCCTGCCAGACTTTTCTTTTCCATTTCCAACCCCAAAAATAACATCTGTCCCATTAAACATATCGTCATATTGGCTCGCGAGGCACGCAAAGCGCTGGCTGGCAGGCAAGAGCCCAGTGCTGTTGAGTAAATAAGCTACAAGCGGCTCGGAATTATTGACCCAGTAATTAGGCCTCTCTCCTGTTTTTATGGTGCTCGAGGCGGCCACATCTCTAGCTTTTTCGCCCCTACATCGCCGCTCGTCCCAGTCTAATACGACATCTTTATAATCAGGATGCCCCCTAAAATCCTCAAATTTAGGACGTCCATCGCGCATGGCCTGGCACAAGGCATTGCCCTCGCCCACAGGAGGGAAGTCCTGACGCCCTTTGCCGAGCTCGCCCCAACCTGGGGCCACTTCTTTGTTATGGCTAGGATACTTTTCCATAATTACATTATACCATGAAAACGCGCCCCCTTTCGGGGGCGCAATTCAATGGAGCGTCGGTGCGGTATCATGTCAACTACATCGACCCGTTCTCTCCGCAAGGTCGATTAATTCGTCGAGCATGCCCAGTCGCTGGTCTTCGCTGGTGACGACTGCCAAATTGAAGTGGACCTCGATTACGCCATTGCGCAGCAAATTCCGCAGCCGATCGGCATTGTCCACGAAGAGGCCGGAGTAGGCAGAGGAAATACAATTAACCGCGGAGACCATTTGGTCTATGTATTCCTCCGACGTGGGTAGCTGGCGGAAGTGGACCGACATCTTATCTGGTCCGAGCATCACGTACAACCCTTTTTCGGGTAATTTCCACGACCGGGTGAAAATCTTCTTGCCCCTTCCAGCAATATAACCATTCGTCATTATTATCACCTCCTTTCAGAAACATTTGGTTGTTTCGGCTCAGGAAGAGCCGCCACTGCGGCTGTTTTTTCGTCCGATCCAGGCCAGGACGGCGCTCAGCCATCCGGGGCGGGGCAGAAACTTCCAGCGGCGGCTACCTTCTAAAGACGGCCGGCGAAGAATCGGAAAAGGCACTTTACTCACCTCCATTTCCAAAAAACTAAAGAACAAAATAACCCACCTACTCCCCTAATTATACCACAAACGTAAAGAAAAATCAAGAGGGTGGCCACCACAATCCCAATAAAACAGGGAAGTGTTCGGTTATTACAACACAACCACGGGAAAGTGCAATAGGTAGTTGTTCGGCAAAATAACAGGGAACTTGTCCACATTTGTGGAAAACCGCCCAGTTTTCAAAATTGCCAAAAAAGTCCAAAAAAGCCCTTGCATTTTCTAAAAAAACATACTAAACTAAGAACAAGTGGAAACAATGACAAAAACCACAAATAAACATGCACATTAAAAACGTTTGAGGCCGACCAACTAGGAGTTTTGGCGCGCATTAATTCTCAAGCGAGATGCGTCAAAAAAATCGTGTGCACTTTCCTTAAAACACACCTCCCAATAAAACTCTATGGTCTTACAGATAATGTGAGTTAATAAGACCAAACACAATAAGTCTCTCAACGGCTACGATCAATATGGTTCGCCTAGCGCAAATCACTAGAATCGTGGTAGATTAATTGTGAAATCAAACAAAAATCAAACAAAAACAAAACCGCCGAAGTTTCTAGTTGAACGGTCTCAAACAGTGTATAATATAGGTATGAAGAAGCAACATATACCGGTATTAGCATCGGAAGTTTTAGCTAGCCTCGCCCCCAAGCCTGGAGAAACGTATCTTGATCTCACGGCTGGTTACGGTGGCCACGCAAGCGAAATTTTGGATGTAACACGGCAATTTAAAGGTTCAGTTCTCATCGACCGGGACGAAAATGCCATTAGCTATCTAAAGGCAAAATTCCCACCAGAGATAACGATAGAACACACAGACTTTTACAGTGCGGTGCTGCAGCTTTTAGAGAGTGGAAAAACTTTCGACATGATACTCGCGGATTATGGAGTTTCTTCTCCGCAACTAGATGAAGGGGAACGCGGTTTTTCATTCAAAAACGACGGCCCGCTAGATATGCGGATGGACCAAACGCAGAGCTTGACGGCAAGTGATATTGTCAACAAGTACAGCGAGCGGGATCTTGCCGAGATTTTCGTGCGGTACGGTGAAGAGCCGAAAGGCCGCGCGCAAATGCTCGCAAGGGAAATAGTCACTCATCGTCCCGTTGGCACTACGAAGGAGCTCGCCGACATCATAGTTTCAAGATCAGGGTACAGTCATGTCCATCCGGCCACCAGGGTTTTTCAGGCCATTCGCATCGTGGTAAATCGCGAGCTCGAAGAGATTGAAAACACCCTCCCGCTTTTACCAAAGCTATTGAATAAAAACGGCCGCCTCGCGCTCATCACCTTTCATAGCCTCGAAGACCGCCTGGTCAAAGAATATTTCAAAGAGGCCTCGAGCCACGGTGAGGAATCCGAATTAGGGATTGTCACCAAAAAGCCCATTGTTGCGGGCACCGATGAACTAGTTATCAACCCGCGCGCCCGGAGTAGCAAACTGCGAGTGGCAGTGCGGAATTGATAAAATAAAAATTAAAAACAAAAAAAGGAGGCAATATGCCAAAGCAAATCATTGTTGCGAACAAATCTCGCAAACAAACCATCAAGGTCAATTTTCGTTAAGCAACTAAAGGTCGTGTGGGGCTCCCACAGTGGCCCCACCGCCTAATTATTGAAAAAACTGCGACATGGGTCTTTATTTTGAGGGCCCGCCAATAGAGTTTTCTATAGGAGTGTGAAGTGTATGACCTTCCCGGGGAACTGCCTAGCGGTTACTTATAGCTCTGCCCCTAGGCAAGCCTCGGACTAAGGAAATCATCCGATACGAAAACCAAAACAAAAATTAAAACCAAAACCAAAGCGAGGAAATTTCAAAAATGTACAGCCAAACATACGTGACTAGGAGAAGCACTAGCTTTACCCGCGGCCGCAATACCGTTCGTCACACCAAAAGAGGGCTTGGCCCCATCTCTCAAATTGTTATTATCAGCTTAATTACGCTCGTTTTTGGCTTGATTTATGTTGCTGAAGGCACCAAAGCCACCGGCTTTGACTACGAAATCTCCGCCGTGGAATCCGAAATTGCCGAGATGACCGCGCGTCGCGATGATCTCGCGGTAGAGAAAGCTCGCCTTAATTCTGTCGCTACCGCCAAAAGCAGCGTTGTCGCTGCCACGATGGAAAACGCTACCGTTACTGGTTATGCTACCGACTAGCAGCCGTGCTATAATATAATATATATGGCCAAATCATCCTCGCGTATCAAAATTCTGAGAACCGTGACTTTTGTCGTACTAGCTATTATAACAGTACGACTTTTTGCTATTCAGATTATCGAGCATGATAGTTGGGTCGCGAAAGCCAACCAGCAACACACGCTCCTCGAGACCATTACGGCCAAGCGTGGCGAAATTTACATGATGGATGGTGGTGAGCCGGTGCCCGTAGTTCTTAACCAAACTACTTACCAAGTCATTATTGACCCTGCCGTCACCGATAAAGACGCCCTGAAGGACGTTCTGGAATCCTACGCCAAAGATTACGTCTCGGCTGATTTAGACGAAGTTTATGCAGTTGAAGGCCTGCGCTATTATATTGTCGCCCGGAACGTTCCTTATCGCACCGCCCAGCAAATTGCCGAAAAAGTAAATGATGGCGAACTTTCGAGTGTTTGGCTCAAGTCTTCTAACCAGCGTGTCTACCCAGAAGGAGAAATGGCGTCTACTTTACTCGGCTTCGTTAACGCCGATGGTATTGGCCAATACGGCGTCGAGGGATCTCTAAATAAAATCTTATCCGGTAAAGACGGCATGATCAAGACAATTTCTGACGTTAACAACGTCGCGCTCTCTATTGGCAGTGACAACATTAAAATCCCAGCCGAAGACGGTAAAAGCGTGGTGCTTTCCGTCGACCGGGGGCTTGAAAAGGGAATTGAAGAAATCGCCGCTGCGCACATCGATAACACTGCGGCGTCAAATGCGGCGGTCCTAGTTATGAACCCCAACACTGGCGAGATTCTCGCTATGACCAGTCTACCGAACTATGATCCAGCCAATTATGGTCACGTCGACTCGGCCGCCGATTACATCAACCAGGTCACCGAAGTCCCGTACGAGCCAGCTTCGATCTGCAAAAATTTTACTTTTTCTGCTGCTATCAATGAAGGTAAAATGACCGCCGAAACCACCTATTTCAATCAGGGTTTTGAAATTATTGACGGCTGGAAAATCATGAACGCCGAACAGCGCGAGAGTATCTACGGCACCATTACCATGAAAACTGCGCTCTACTGGTCGCTCAATACCGGCTCCATGCACGCTCTAATGCTGCTCGGCGACAGCAACAGCGAGATTACGCAAATCGGTCGCGAGCGCCTGTATGATTATTACCATAATAAGTTTCGCTTGGGACAAGCTACTGGCATCGAGCTGATCGAGGCCGAGGGCTATATTGAAGATCCCAATGAAGGTTGGGGCCGCAACTCGACCTACGCCAACATGACTTTTGGCCAAAATCTCGGCATCACCATGCTCCAAACCGCTGCCGCCTTCTCCGCGGTCATCAACGGCGGCTATTGGCGCACGCCCACCATCGTCAAGGGAACCATGCAGGGCAATACGATCATCCCATTGGAGGGCATCGACAGAGAAGAAGACCATATCTTGACTGAGGAGACATCGGCCACAATGCGCGATATGCTCATCAATAACCGCAACTACAAAGTACGCGGCGGCATCGATCGGCTAGGTTACGCCATTGGCGGCAAATCTGGTACTGCTCAGGTCATCGTGAATGGCGCTTATGACAACACAATGAGTAATCTGGTTGGTTCTTATATTGGTTTTGTCGGTCCGGCCGACGAACTCCCACAGTACGTTATTATGACCAAAATGTGGGGCGCCGGCGCCGCTCTGTCCGGCGGGGAAGCTCAGGACCTTTTCGACTCATTATCGAACTACGTAATCAACTATTTAAAAATTAAACCTGTGCTATAATATATCCATGACAATTGACGAAGAAATCTTTTATGGTTTGCTGTTGGCGCTCGCTGGCTTCTTATTCTCGATGTTCTTAACGCCAATCTACACCCATTTTGCGTATAAATATCACTTTTGGAAAAAACAAAAAAAGACGACGGTAGATGGCAAGGCTTTGCCAGTCATGACGAAACTCCATGCCCATAAATTTAAGCGCGCTTTTCCGACCATGGCCGGTCTCGTTGGCGTTATTGCCATCACGCTTGTGACCTGGATCTTCAATCTTGACCGCGGACAGACTTGGTTGCCACTAGTCGGTTTTCTCGGTGGCTCTTTTGTCGGCGTGGTTGATGACTCAATCAATATTTTTGGTAGCGGACGAGGCGCGGCTGGACTGCGTGGCCCCGTGAAATTTCTCATGATTACTGCCGTTGCTGTGGCCTTAGGCTGGTTTTTTGCCGTTAAACTCGGTTGGACCGCTATCCTGGTACCGTTTGCTGGCAGCCTAGAAGTCGGCACCATTGGTATGATTATAGTCTTTGCCTTTGCCGTCGTTGCAACAAGCAATGCCGTCAACATTAGCGACGGCCTTGATGGCCTCTCGGGCGGCCTCGCCCTGATATCTTACGGTGCCTTTGGCGTCATTGCTTTATTCCAGGGCAATGTTCAACTATTCGGTTTCTGTATGACGGTGGCCGGCTGGCTACTTTCTTATATTTGGTTCAACGTTCCGCCGGCTCGCTTTATGATGGGCGACACCGGTTCATTTGCGCTTGGTGCTGGGCTTGGCGTTGTTGCAATGATGACGAACTCTTTTCTCTTACTTCCGGTTATAGGCTTGCCATTTGTCATCGAAGCCGGCTCCTCGCTAATCCAGCTCGCCAGCAAGAAATTTCTCCATCGCAAAATATTCATTTCCGCTCCGCTCCACCACCACCTAGAGGCGAAAGGCTGGGGTGAAGCAAAGATCGTGATGCGTTTCTGGATCATCGCTGGCGTCTGCGCTATACTGGGCGTTTATCTTGCCACCGCCGGAGGCGCGATTTGAGAAAGCACAAAGCCGATCTACTTATCATGTTCACTACGTTTGGGCTGATGGCTCTCGGCCTGATTGTGATATATGCTATTGGCCCGATGCGCGCCAACGTGCTGAATTCTACTTATGGCACCAACTATAGTCCACACTACTTCTTTCTCGGGCAGCTTCGCTCGGTTGCAATTTCACTGGTTGCATTTTTCTTGGCCTTCAAAGTCATACCGTATAAATACGTTAGGAAGTTTGCTAAACCCTTAATTATTGTTGCCATTGGCCTTTCGGTGCTACTTTGGCTTCTAGCCGCGGCTGGATCTTCGCTCGCGAAGTGCGAGCTTGGCGAGTGCCGCTGGTTCAATCTCGGCATTGTTAGTTTCCAGCCTGCAGAGCTTCTTAAACTAGTGCTCGTTATTTATCTCGCCGATTTTCTAGCTCGCAAAAGGGAAGCCAATGAAATTGGCAATCTCAAGGAGTTTTGGTTGCCGATTGGCCTCGTCTCAGCTCTATCGCTAGGCCTAGTAGTCGTGGCGCAAGGCGATCTTGGCACTGGCGTAGCGATGATCGCCATCATTTTTGGCACACTTCTTGTTGCTGGAGTTCCCACGAAACAGTATTTGATCATGCTCGCCATCATTGCCGTCGGCTCCGTTGGCGCTATTGCCACCTCATCCCATCGTATGGAACGTATCACCGCCTGGCTCGACACCATCCAAGGCGCCGAAGTCACCGATTCCACCTATCACATCGAAAACGCCATGCTCGCCATTGGCACCGGCGGTTTCTCTGGCGTCGGTATTGGCAACTCCGTTCAGGCCACCGGATATCTCCCCGAGTCGATCAATGATTCGGTTTTCGCAATTATGGGTGAAACCTTCGGTTTCGTCGGGCTTTTCCTTGTCGTAGCGGTTTTTGGGGCCCTGCTCACCCGCATGCTAAAAGTCGCGGAGCGCACCCAGCCGTCGGACCAGCGTATTTTCGTCGTCGGCGTCTTCTCGTGGACGCTTGCTCAGTTTGCGGTTAATATCATGGCCATGACCGGACTTATCCCAGTTACTGGCGTTACGCTCCCGCTTTTGTCCTATGGCGGTACCAGCATGATATTTCTAGCTTATGCTTTAGGCCTCGTTTTGCAAATTTCATGCTATACTAGTAGAGAGGGAATTGCTGATGAAGATATTAGTAGTCGGCGGCGGATCGGGGGGCCACATCACTCCAGTGCTCGCCGTCATTCGTGAGATTTTAGACTTAAAGCCCCGCTCAAGGGTGGAATTTTGGACTGACTTCAAATATTACAAAAACGTCACCCGCCTCACCACCGAACTTGGCGTCTCGGCTCACATCGCAACCCATCGCATTCCATCGGGTAAATTCCACCGCTACTCCGGCTGGACGCTTCGCGATTATTTCGCACACCTCGATATCACCATAAAAGATCTCATTTTCGGCAACATTTTTGGCTTTTTGAAATTTATTTGCGGGATTATCGTAAGTTTTTGCCGCCTTTTCAGGAAAAAATCCCGCCCAGACATCATCTTTCTGAAGGGCGGGTATGTCTGCCTGCCAGTCGGCCTCGTCGCTCGCCTCTTTAAAATCCCTTACATTATCCACGAGTCTGACACCGTCGCTGGTCTCGCCAACCGTCTCCTCATGAAAAAAGCAAAGAACGTTGCCTTTGGGATGCCATTTTCTGACGAGGTTAAAAAAGCTCATCCAAACTACGTCTGGACCGGTATTCCGGTGGCTCCAGAGTTCAAAGCGGTTTCGCCCAGTCGCGCAATGTCACTAAAAAAAGCCTTCTCCTTTAACCCGGATAAACCCCTCGTAGTGATTACTGGCGGTTCGCAAGGCTCCGAAAATTTAAACGAAACCGCTCGTCTAATTCTGCCAGAATTGCTCAAATTTGCCTCGGTCGGCCTGGTCGCCGGACGCAAGCATTATGAAAACATGATCGACCTCAAAGATTACGAAAACTGGGATCATGCCTCGCTCGAATCAAACTTCCGGATGTGGGAGTTCAATAACACCATGGATGAGCTAATGGGCGCCGCCGATGTCGTCGTTTCACGTGCCGGCGCTACTACTATTGCCGAACTCGCCGCTCTGAAAAAAGCTGCTATTCTCGTCCCATTCGAAGTTTTGCCAGGCAGTCATCAGCTTCGCAACGCCGAGCGCTTAGCTGAAGCGCAGGCCGCCATCATGGTGCGAGACTCCACTATGGTTAAAAACCCATCTGTGCTCCTGGACGAAATCCGCCATCTCGTACGTTCGCCGCGCCTACGTGCTGATTTGGCCGACCGTCTACACGAAGAAGCGCGCTCTGATGCCGCGCTTCGTCTGGCAAAGTTGATCTTAGGAGAAGAATAAAAGTGAGCGGCATTAATACCACCTCAAGTGACGACGCCTCTCTGCCACGCCCATCTCGGCAGGGCGTGGTTAGAAAGTCCACTCTAAAAACCGGCAGGACCCTAAGCGCCAAGCGCGAACGCCTCGAGACATCATCCGAGCGCATTGCCACGCGCCAAAAACTTCGACGCAAAGAGCGGGCCAGGGCTTTTACTACCATCGCGAGCTTCAGTGCCATCGCGGTCGTCATTATCTGTCTCGGCGTGTTCTTGCGTTCTTCTTCATCTTCAGAGCAGACGCCGGACGCCGATCAGGTCACCGTCATCTACAAGCCGACCATCGAGGTTGTTGACGAAAACACCGGCGGGTCTATCACCGGCCGCATGAGCCATTACATTGGCCAGGCCGAAGTCGATCTCCGCGAATATGGCCTCATTCCAACCAAAGCCGTCATCCCAGCTGGCGCCATCAGGGAGGTGGACCTCTATCTTGACGGTCACTCCGGGTTTATCAAAATGACCCTTGACCGCGATACTGCAGTATCGGCCGAAGATGCACTCCGTATGATTAACTACCTTGAAGCCGAACTGGGGGTTACCGACTATCAATATATAGACGTCCGTCTCCCTGGCCAGGCTTACTGGAAATAGATTAAAAACAGGGAACCACCATTGCAGTTCGGGATTTGTTCGGCGGAGTTTAGTGCTCTTTCCGTTCGGTATTTGTTCGGTAAAAATCAGAAAATAGCTCACATTAATTGCGGGAATTGTGGCTAAAAACAGGGAAAAACATAAAACAGGGAAACATAAAAGGGGAAATGTCAAATTGAAAAAATCCTAGGCCATAGGCGGCAGCTAACTGGGGCTGGACGCAGATTGGCGTGTCAAAAGGCCCCGCGGCACAAGGAGGCCCGCCGCGACCCAGCTGGGGATCCCGGGTGCCTTAGAATGGCCCCCAGGCTGGTCTAAGCCCAGTTAACCTATAATTCGAAGTAAAAGTGGTCTTACAGAGCGCAAAGCAGATTGTTCTAGATTTTTAGAATCACTAATTCCCCTTATCTGACCAGAAAACGACAGCCGGCAGACGGCCTAGCCATGCAGGCGGACATATCTACCTATAAATGCCCCACGCCCCATATAGTGTCGTAAAAGATATATTGTGCGACATTAGACTTTTGCCAAAAAGAGGCTAAGTTATACGTCCAAATATGCTTATGCTAACCACGGCCCAGGCAAATTTATCGTGGCGTGGTTTGTTTAACTTAGCTCTTCCCGTTTGGCTTAATGTCTAATGCTTAAGAACCCATCCATAGAGTTGTCGCGCCCGGCAAAGTCGTCCGGGTCACTGACCGCCTTGCTGAGGTCTATACTGCGCTCATTGGTATTTACAGAGGTAGCGGACTTTTCCTGATACTCGATAACAGGGGTAATTACTGAATGCTTTTGGGCGAGGGAAGAAGCATCGTTGTCACGCTTTAGGGAATCATTGGAGTCCTTTACGGCCGGTGACTTGGCCTTATTGTCTATAGAAGCTCTATTTTCGCTCTGGTTTTTCCCTGTTTTCTTGCCGTCTTGTCTACTGTCTTGCCTACTGTCTTGTCTGCCGCGCCTATCGTCGCGTCGCTTCCCTCCTCGGTCGCGGCTATTTTTCCCAGCTGCATCTTTATTGTCTCTGACGCGGGATGGCTGTTCACCCGCGGTATCTCTAGTACTTTGCTCCTTCGCCTCAACAGGCTCTGCAACAGCACCTTCCCTTACAGAAATTTCCTTTTCACCAGTAGCTACCAGTTTCGCAAGGTCCTTTAGTCCTAAGCGTTCTTTCCCTTCGGCTGCATTTGGCGATAGACCAGAGCGCCGGAAATCTTCCTGAGGGTTGGCGGGCTTTCTGTTCGGTTTTTGTTCGCGTAAACCAGAGCTACGCAAGCTTACATTGCCAGACGCTTGGGCATTGCTACGTCGTGGTGCCGCTACCGGCGCAAACGTCGGCGTGCTGCTGGCGGAGGAGTTGTTGATCGACCCAAGCATACCGGCCGCTCGTCCAGAGTCGGAGAGCTCGCGCTTGTATTTTTCGGATTGCTCAATAGTTTCACGAATCTCCGCCTCAATCTCGGCGCGCGGCCGAGCATATAGCGCTCGTGACGATTCGACGATAGCGCTGAAGTTGTCCGCTGGTGAGTTTGGGATCGATAACGTCGTCGCTGAGAAGGCTGGGACTTTTTCACCGTTAATAATCATGGAGATTACGAAGTGTCGGTTATTGAGTTGTAGAAGGTCTGATGCCTCGAAGGTTGGCTCAAATTGTTTTACCAGTACCGGGGCATCGTCTGCGGAAACCCGGAAGGAAATAGTCGTACCGACGTTGCCAAACACTGCATCTCGCACTGAATCGGTCATCTGGGCGACATATTGGTTAGCTACGGTCAAATTTAGGCCGTATTTTCGCGCCTCAGACAGAATTACGGCGAATGAATCAGTTGCAAAGTTCTGGAACTCGTCCACATACAGGTAGAATGGTCGCCTGTCCTCTACGCGAGGGATGTCCGAACGGGACATCGCAGCCAGTTGTACCTTAGTCACCAGGAATGCGCCAAGTATGCCAGCGTTGTCTTCACCGATGAGACCCTTAGATAAATTAACCACCAAGATCTTGCCTTCATCCATGATTTTTCGGATGTCAAACGATGATTTGGTTTGGCCAATGATATTACGAATGATTGGGTTCGCCGTGAATGCCCCCACCTTGTTAAGAACCGGCGCGATAGATTCGTTGACCTGTTTCTCGTTCCACTGTCCAAATTCGTGCTTCCAGAACTGTAGAACGGTAACGTCGTGACAATACTCCAAAGTGTCCTTGCGGAAGTCCTTATCCGTCAACATTCGCGAGATGTCAAGCAGCGTCGTGGATGGGCGATCAAGCAATGCTAGCAAGGTGTAGCGCAGGATATGCTCTAGTCTCGGGCCCCATGAGTCGCCGAACATCCGCTTCAGCACCCCAATCACCTCGGAACAAATATTCGGCTTTCGCGATGGGTCAGAAACTTCTAGCGGGTTAAATGCTACCGGATATGCAGTATCGGCCGGGTTGAAATAAACTACATCCTTAACGCGCGATTCCGGTACAAACTTCAGGTTATCGATCGCAAAATCGCCATGCGGGTCGATAATACAATATCCCTGGTTATAAAATACATCAGATAGCGCCAAGAGCTCGAGTAAGCCGCTTTTCCCTGCGCCAGTCTGCCCAATGATATATACGTGGCGTGAACGGTCGCGGCGCGTTAAGCCAAACTGATGGTTAATGCCGCGGAAGTTGGTAAGGCCGAAGGCTGAAATATTGGCGTCATGCTCGGTTTCGCCGGTGAGAACCGGCAATTTTGCCGGCGGTTCCGCCGTTTTGGCTGAAGCCCAAACAATGTTCGGAGTCTCCACCGAAGTATGTGGCAAGTGATACACCGACGCTAGCTCAGAGATATTTAAAATAAAACCATGATCTGCGAATTCGCGGATTTTATACCCGTCTAATACTTTCGGCCCAAAATTTCCCCCTACCTGCTTAAAGCCGTTTAGATTGGTCGAGTTAAACTGCTTAAACGTCCCGACCAGCGCCTGCATGTTGAGCTTCGCATCCACGTCGGAACTGCCAAGATAAGCCAACCTAATCTTGACCTCATAGCCAAGTTTAGTCGCTTTTTCCTCTGCTTTTGAAATCTGCGTTTTGGCTCGCTCAGACAGCTCCACCTTCGGCGCATCAGAGCCCGTCCCGCCCGCTGGCGGGCGGAATAACGCCCCGAGCACCTCGACCAGCCACGTCCAGTCAATCCCGGTACCGGCAAACAATGATTTTTTACCGGATTTAACGCGTGTCACCCATTTGTCGGTCGTGCTCTTGTGCCAGTCATCGGCAATCGGACGCGCTAAAATTTGGATCCACATCTCTTCGGAGTGGTCTGGGTCGAGTTTCGCCAAGGTTCCGGTGACCCCGGCTAGTGGGTCCACCTCAAACGTATCAAACGTTTTAATCGGCAGCGCTTCGTTCTCAATCAGGCCGAGCTCCGCCTCATATTGCACCGGGTATTTATCTCGGTTATCTACGTAGTCTTCGTCCATCTTATAGATCTGCACCGTTGGATACTGTGAATAAATCTGTCCTTCCACAAAGCTTTGTAGCACCTTTGGCACCCAGACATAAAACCTAATTTGTCCCGCCGTGGAGACGATTTCGAACGAGAGATGCTCTTGTACACCGCCAGAGCTCTTTAGTTCCTGCTTATCACGCAAAATTCCGTGCAGGGAGGCGAACATCTGCTCTGCCGCAAGCTCCTTTTTGTCATTCGTACGCGGTATTTCAAGCATCAACAACACCGAGTCGACATTTAAGATTTTTAATTGGTTGAGCTTCTTATAGTTTTTGTATGTCAAAAACGCCAAAATACCAACTACGGGTATCCAGAAAATCGGCATCAATATAAATTGTATGACACTACTCATACCATATATTATATCACATTATGCCAAATAAAACGAGTTTCGATCGACTTTTTTGAAGAGCTTTTTATTCTGTAAATTCAACAGGATCGTGGTTTCTTTCACCTTGCGCACGCGCAACACTTGCTTCACAATTTCTTCTCGCGAGAGCGGCTTTCCTGCTCTCTCCAGTATGCCAACGATAATTTCCGAGATAGTTCCCTTCTTGTACCCCCACGTCGACAGAGCGTAAATTCCTCGCCCGATCAATACAAACCTATGATCCTTAATCAGTTCGTTATGAATTGCCTGCACAGTCACATTTTTACGCTTGAAATTCGACCCCTTAATCTCTTTTGCAATGTCCGAGAAGTGCATCGGCTCCTTATGGGTTTCTAGAATCACAAAGATCTTGTCTCGAATATTTTTTGGATTAACGGACGGCCACTTTGCTAAACCCCATACGCCATTTAGTGAGGCGAGTTGCTTTGAGATTGATGCAACGGCCTTTATGTGGTCAGGGTGCTCATAATTTAGCACATTGTCAAGCTGGTCTAACGCCATCGGCTCTTTATTCTTACGGATCACGGCCACGATCTCATCTGCGCGCGTGCGAATTGCTAACGAATCGCCATAGTCAGTGATCCCGATAGCCTGGTAAAAAGAATCGTTTTCATCTACTACGGTCAAGCTGTTCGAAAAAGTAGCAATAAAGTTAATGCCAGCCTTTTCTACGGCAGTAGCTTCCCTGCCGTAAACTTTATCCGCGAGAGCATCGAGCCGCGCCACGCGTCCCATCTCGGTCAAGTTACGAATTAAGATTTTCTCGGCTGGAGCTAACTCCGGAATCTGACCTTCCTCTGCGGAAACTCTGAGGTGAATCAAGATTGCTTTCTCGAGTTGCCTTACGCGCTCGCGCGTAATTGATAACATCTCCCCAATTTGTTCAAGCGTCTCACGACTGCCAGTCAGCCCAAACCTTCGTGATATGATTTCCTTCTCACGCTCCTGCTCGATGATTTTCAGACTGCCGCGAGTTGCATTTTTGAGGATTTCCGCATTTTGGTCCATGAATGTTTTCCTTGCCCCATCTCCGTTAAAATTTATACTTTTGTTTATAATAACATAGTTATTACATATTGTCAACTACGAAATTGTAAATTCACAATTATTATTGTAGCACATTTTTTACATTTTTTAAAAAAAATTATAAAAACATAACCAAAATCCCAAAATTACAACTTAGTTAAAGAGGGCGCAGATTGTCGCACGTAGAAAATTTGCTGGATTGTATAGGTTGAATGCGGCAATCTTGGCGGCTAGTTCCCCGTCCCAAATAGTAATCGGCGAGCGACCAGAGCTTTCCAGCGGCGTTGCCGCTACGTCCCCATTCTGGGCCACCAAAATCTGCCCATTGTGAAGGGTTATAATCTTGATCGGATAGCTCAGCGTGAACTTGTGCAGTATCTCCGCAACCTGTGTTAGCGGCTGAGTCATTGTCAGCATCTTTGGGTAGTATAACGCCCGCAAAAGCTTTTGCAGCTGCGCCATCGATGCAAAAAGTATCAAGTTTTCATTCATTAGTATAGACTCTCGAGCCTCTGAGACCAGCAAATCAACCGCATCGCGCGTCATAAGTAACGGCGTAGCCGACCGGCCGCAGGCTTCAGTCACGGCTTTCGCGGTTACTGCGTTACGCGAAAGGTCTCCCACAATCAGCCCGTAATCCGCGTCCTCAATTGCGGCTAGAAGATCGGCTGTCTCAGCCACGGACCCGGATTCAGTAGATTTGACAAACACTATGTTCGGCAGCGGCGGCAGCTTCGGCTCTAGAGCGTCTGGCAAGATCATGCGAACTGCCTCAACTGGATAGTTTGCCTCAAGCCACTCGGCGATTTTTATCGGCGCGCGAAAACTCTGCGCGTTGCCACCCACAACCGCCACCACGCCTTGTTTCCGTTCTGGGATATTCCAAGCCAGATCCCCGTATGGATTTTCGTTGTGCTTTTCAAAGTATTCCATCAGATCTCCAAACTGATACCAACCGGGCAATGATCTGATCCGGTCGTCTGATCATAAATTTCAGCCGACTTTAGCTTGGGCAATATGTCTTGCGATACAAAGAAATAATCGATCCGCCAGCCGACGTTATTTTCGCGGGCGTGACCCCAATGGCTCCACCAGGTGTATCTCTGTTCGTCGGGGTGCAAAAATCTAAAAGTGTCAATGAAGCCAGCGCCTAGCAAATTGCCGATTCCGCGCCGTTCCTCATCTGTGAAACCGGCTGAATGGTGGTTGGTCTTTGGCCGCGCGAGATCGATCTCTTCATGTGCCGCGTTGAAGTCGCCACACACCACCACCGGCTTGGCTTTTGCGAGCTCCTTCAGGTAGTCCAGAAACGCCGGATCCCACTTTTTTTCACGCAATCCCAATCTTTCGAGTTCATTCTTTGAATTTGGCGTGTAGACTGTCACAAGATAGAACCCATCATATTCCGCCGTCAATACTCGTCCTTCATCTAATGGGTCGCCGAAGCGATCCGCAAAATCTTCGGCTGGCAAGTCATATCGTACCGACAATGGCTTCAGTTTAGTAAAGATTGCCGTTCCGGCGTATCCAGGCCGCTTAGCCGAGTTCCATAGCTCCTCATACTCCGGTAAATCTATTTCGGCTTGCCCTGGCTTGGCTTTTGTTTCCTGCAGGCATAAGATGTCCGGCTGCTCTGACCCTATAAACTGCTGCAAGGCGCCTTTTTTCAGGACCGCCCTCAGCCCGTTGACGTTCCACGAGCAGATTTTAAGCATATCGCCCCCGTTCAAAATCTCTTTTTTTGATTGTCTCACGCTTATCATATTTTTTCTTCCCTCGCCCAATCGCGATGACGAGCTTAATGTGTCGCGAGCCGCTGAGCAATTTTACTGGCACAATCGTAGAACCGGCCACCTTTTCTCGCACGAGCGTTGCGATTTGCCGCTTAGTGGCCAGCAGTTTGATGTCCCTAGCAGTATCGGCCCCCAAGGTCAGATTATTTAACCACAGCTCACCGCCCCTGATCGTCACGAAGGAGCCTTTAAGCTGCACATGATGGTCGCGAATCGATCGCACCTCTGGGCCGGTCAATACCATTCCACAAGAAAGCTCTTCGCCGAGCTGATAATCGAATCTGGCCCGTCGATTCACTACTACCGAATCTGACGTTTTTTTCTTCATGGGATAATTATATCACCTCGCCTGGAGTTTGTCTCGTCTCACGGTGTTCTATTTGAGCTTGACGCTCTCTTTTCCGACCAACGCGTGGAGTTTTGGCAATAGATCGCCGCCCGCATCAACGCGAAAAGGCATCTTGAGCGCGCGTTTTGTTCCGCCGTCCTTGACCACCAAAATTGTCTCCGTAAAGCCAGGGTATAGATCCGCTAGCCGTCTGATCCCGGTTAGGGTCTCGATATCGTTTTGGTCTTCAACCAAAATATACAATTTTTCCGACCTCGGGTCTTTTGGCGGTTCAGACAAGACTCTTGGCGCCTCAATCGTCTGCGACGCCGAGTTTTCGCTTCTAAATACTCGCTCTGCGGAATTCCGCCCTCTTTTGAAGGATTTTTCTGGCGCCTTGGCTGGCCGTGCGAGCTTCGTTCCGGTTGGTGCATAAGATTCCAGCACCTCGTCAGACACCAACTCCACCGTCTCAGCCATTACTTTGGCATCGGATGTCAAATTCCCGTCTTTATCTGTTGCGCTAATCTTCCCTTGCACGCGCACCACGTTATCTACCTCGAGTTTAGCGCCGTATTCTGCGAACACCGATGGGAACACGATGAACTCAGTCTCAGAAGATTTGTTCTCAATCTTTATAAACGCCATCTTGTCGCCTTTTTTAGTTAAAATCATTCGTACGGCCGTTATGATGCCGCCGATCGTTACCACTCGCCCGTTATTCTCTGGCGTGATTAATTCCATCGGGTGTGTCTGCTCCTCAAAATAAGTGTCATACTTGTCCAGAGGGTGAGCCGATAGATATAACCCCATCAAGTCGCGCTCCCACAGTAGTTGCTCTTTTTCTGGAGCTTGCACCGGCGCTGGTTTAATTTCTACCTCCGGAATCGCTCCGGCTTCCCCCATCATCGCGAACAAATCCATCTGTCCTGCCCCGACGTCCTTTTGACATTTTGCCCCGTAGGCCTGGATCGCCTCGAGGTTAAATAACAAATCCGATCGCGACGCGCCAAAACTATCAAACGCTCCAGTTTTGATCGCCGCTTCCCATGATTTCTTATTAAACTTGGTCGAGTCGACTCGCTTCGCAAAATCACAAACCGATTTGAATGGGCCATTTTTGTCCCTTTCTGGTATCACAATTTCCTCCACAAGGGCCTTACCCATGCTCTTGATGCCAGATAACCCAAATCGGATCGTATTTTCGCCGCCCACGATCGCAAAATCACCGAAACTTTGATTGATATCTGGCCCAAGGACTTTAAGCCCCATCTTCTTGCATTCAGCGATTTCAATCGCAAGCCGATCCGTCCAACGCATATCTGCCGTCATTAGAGCTGCCATAAACGCATCCGGGTAGTGCGCTTTAAGATAAGCCGTCCAGTAAGCCACCAAGGCGTAACATGCAGCGTGGGACTTGTTGAAGCAGTAATTCGCAAAGTCTAGTAGTTGTCCCCAAAAAGTCTCAGCAATCTCTTCGGTCGCGCCGCCAATCTTGACGGCACCCTCAATGAACTGCGGTTTTACCTTCTTCATTAGGTCGATCTTTTTCTTACCCACAGCCTTTCTAAGGGTGTCTGCTTGGCCGCCAGTGAACCCACACCACTCCTTGCTGATCTGCATGAACTGCTCCTGGTAGATCATGATCCCATAAGTGTTTTTCAATGAGTTCTCGAGCCCAGGGTGCAGATAAGTAATCGGTTCTTCTCCATGCTTGCGCCGAATAAATGAATCGATAAACTGCATTGGCCCCGGACGATACAATGCTACCATAGCGATGATGTCCTCGAAAGTAGAGGCCTTAAGATCTCTGAGATAGCGTTTCATGCCCGCAGATTCCAACTGGAATACGCCGGTCGTTTCTGCACGCTGCAAAAGCGCGTAGGTTTCAGGGTCGTCTAGCGGTACCGAGTACATATCAAGATCGACGCCATAAACTTTACGGATCATACGAAGGGCGTTATTGATCACCGAGAGGTTGGACAGCCCGAGAAAGTCCATTTTAAGCAACCCGATTTCCTCCACCTGACCCATCGGGAACTGGGCTGCAATTGGCCCTTTAGCAGAAACTTCGAGCGGCAGAAATTTCACCAAATCGTCGGGCGCGATAATCACGCCGCAGGCATGCACACCGTGGTTTCGGATCGTCCCCTCAAGCCGCGAAGCGAAGTCGATCACCTCTTTGGCCGTCGGGTTGGTTTCGTACTCGTTTTTCAGGTCCGGGACGTCGCGAATGGCGTCTTTTAACTTCACATGATGCCCCATGACTGGGTCTGGCACCATTTTCGCAAGCCTATCAGCCTCGTTGTATGGTACTTCTAGCACTCTTGCTACGTCTCGCACGGCGTTCTTGGCCATCATCTTACCGAAAGTTACAATATTACTGACCCGATCGAACCCATATTTATGCGAGCAATATTCAATCACTTCGTCTCGACGCGTGTCTTGGATGTCGGTATCGATATCTGGCATAGAAATTCGATCCGGGTTCAAGAATCGCTCAAAGAGTAGGTCGTACTTCAGCGGGTCCAACTCCGTGATGCGAAGTGCATATGCCAAAATCGAGCCCGCCGCCGACCCACGCCCGGGCCCATAGACAATTCTTTGGGCCTTCCCCCAGTTGATAAAATCCTGCACAATCAAGAAGTAGCCATTATAACCCATCTTGTCCACCACCGATAATTCGTAATCAATTCTCGGCAATATCTTATGCGCCTCGTCTCGCTCCTGATCTATTTTTTCCAAAATCTTGCGGCATTCCGGCACTGCAATCTTACTAGACTCATCCAAAGTCTTACCGCCGTAACGACTAACTAGCCCCTGAAACACTAACCTATCCAGGTAAGTCTTTTCATCCTCATCGGTTGGGATCGGGAATTTTGGGATCAAGATTCGCCCAAGCTGCAAGTCCACGTTGCACCTATCGGCGATACGCTTCGTGTTGAGCACTGCTTCAGGGCAGGTATCTTGCCAGTGATCGATGATCTCCTCCGCCGGGACTACGTGCAAATCATAGTCTTTCAGCGTCATCCGATTTTTATCGGACAAGTTTGCTGCCGTACCAACGCAAAGTAAGACTTCGTGCGCGTCCTGATCTTCCTTTCTCAAGTAATGCGCATCGCAAGTTACGACTAGCGGCAGGCCAAGCTCTTTCGCATGCTCCATGTGCCAATCATTAACCAGTTTTTGCTCTTTTGAGTGGGTAGATGACTTCGGATGACCATGGTCTTGCATCTCAAGATAAAACCGATCCTTAAACACATTGCGATACCAGTCAATTAGTTCGTACGCGCGTTTATCGTCGCCGGCCCGGATTGCTTCACTAATCTCTGAACCCATGCACCCAGAAAGGCAGATAATCCCTTCACTATATTTTTCAAGCTCATCGTGGTCGGTGCGCGGCTTATAGTATTTCCCTTCAATCTCGGCGTGACTCATAATCCGGCAAAGATTTTCGTATCCTTGATTATTCATAGCGAGCAGAGTTACGTGGAACCTCTGTTTATCATGCGCCGGATCTTTGTCCGTCATCTTGCGCGCTGCGACATACGCTTCGAGCCCTAGAATCGGCTTAATTCCCGCCGCGTTACACTCTTTATAGAGTTCAATTAACCCAGACATTGTGCCATGGTCCGTCACCGCGACTGCCTCCATCCCGTCGCTTTTTACAAACTCCACTAACTCCTGCACCTTTGTGAGCCCATCCAGCAGCGAGTAATGCGTGTGGTTGTGCAAATGCACAAAATCACTCGGCTTCAACTCCATCATATCTCAATTATAACACAAAAAGTGGCACCCCAGAGTGCCACTTTAGGATAAAACTATTTGTCGGCCTTCTTCGCTTTAGTTTCCGGCTTCTTCTCGTCAGCTTTTTTCTGTTCGCAGCTGCACTTCTCGCCACAATCACAATCGTCGCATTCGCAATCCCCGTCACACTCGCATTCGTCCGCGCGCTCCTTCGACGAAATAAACTTTCCGGCAATCGCTCCAGCCAGCGCACCAAGTGCTGCGCCTAAGATAAATTTTCCTGCTCCGCTACTTTTCTTTTCGTTCTGCATTGTCTTTCCTTTCTTTTAATGCTTCTTTGAGTTTAGGGTTAACGTACTTGTCCACCAGCATCTCAACTGTGCCGCCGACCGAAGTGAGGCCTCGGACATTGGAAACTACACCGTTGGCGTTGTCCGCGATATCTTGACCTTTCATCAGTACCCGCTTCGCGTCATCGGTCATGCCGAGTATCCGCACCATCAATACTATGCCGATGATGAGAAATACTAGCAAAGCCAATGAGAGTATGGCTACGATTATCCATTCTGCTACGTTCATCTATGCTCCTTTATTAATATTAATTTTCCGCAATAAACTTACGCACATCGTCGGCGTAGTCCGTGTTGCTTAGTACGTATTCTAGGTGTGCCATAAAGTAATTTTTAGGGTCTCCAGTCGTGATCCATTTGCCTTCGCTCCGCGCTACTACCACGTCACCAGTTTCGGCAAGCTTTGTGATCGCATCCACCGTCCACAGCTCACCGTCAAGCCCAGTATTGGACGGCACCAGATATTTAAATACTTCCGGAGTTAACAAATATCGCCCGTAGCTCGTGAGGCTGCTTGGCGAAAGATCTGGCGTCTTTGGTTTCTCTACGATGTGGGAGAGCGTTCCGTTTTCCTTGAGGGCGATCATACCGTACTTGTGCCAAACTTCTTCTGGCATTTCCTGCGCCGCAATTACGGCTTTCGCGAACGGATGCTTCTCGTACTCTTCAATCAAAGTTTTGACGTCGCCTTTGCCCAATATCAAGTCATCTGAATAAAGCACTACGAATGCATCTTCTCCCTCAACATAGCTTTTAGCCGAGACGATCGGCGAGCCATTCCCGTACGGCAGAGTTGGATCCTGCTCAATCACTGTGATTTTCGGGAAATTGAGCACCTCTGCTACCGGCTTGAACCTGTCGGACTTGCCCTGCTTATCTAGCAATGTCTTCACGTTGTCCGCCTTACCGTGGAAGTAGTCATCATAGATCGCTCTCGACATCGTGCCCGGCGTAGCCACGATGATGATTTCTTCAATCCCGGCTTCCGCGCATTCCTCGACGCAAAGCTGCATTACTGGCTTTGCTCCAATCGGAATCATTGCCTTAGGAATAGTCTTAGTGATTGGTAGATACCGACTCGCAAACCCGGCGTCGGTGATAATTGCTTTTTTTATAGCCATAAAGCCTCCTTGAGCTTTAATTATATCAAACTAACTAGACCTTGGCAAATCAGTTACTTTTTCTTGGTCGTCTTCTTGGTCTTTTTCGCTGCTCGTTGCGCCACGCTTCGCGCCGCACGATCTTCAGCTTCTTGCGATCGGTTATGTACCCCATAAACCATACTAGTCACACCGACGATAAGAAGGTATGCCCCGAAGAATCTCACAAAGGTCATCATCTCAAAGCCGCCAGCGTTCAAGATCACAAAGCCGGTCACTACGCCGATTACGCCAGCCAATATCCGGATGAATCGATCAGTTGGATCCACCGTTGACAAAAATCCATGGAATACGTCGATAATTCCAGAAATAGAAGTATAGACCGCAAGTGTAATTACGCAAGCTACGATGTTGCCCTGAGCGAAGAACAGCAAGCAAACCGCTGCCACCACATCTATCAAAGCGTCAATTACTGACGTGATCCATCCGCGCTTCTTCAGTGAGCTATAAAGCGCCCCGATCGCGTCAATCACGCCCATAGCGAGAAGATAGACCACGATTACTGAGATCACAAAGTTAACATTGGCCCAACCGCCAAACAGCGCTAAGAACCCAAAAGCCGTGGCCAGGCCACCCCTTAGCACAAAAGTCAACCAATGCTTATCGATGAATCTTCTATTTATCTTTGCCATAAAAATCCTTATATTACTTATGCTTATTATAGCACGGCCCCAAAAAAATATCAAAAATTCCCCAACATCGCGCCGTTATACGTGTCGCTTCTTCTTTCGGGCAGTCTCCACGAGTTTCGTTACCTGATAACGCAATGGCTTCAAAATCATATCGTGTGCCGGCGTGTATTTTAACTCTTCACAACCAAAAGACCGCTTGAACTCGCTTACCCCGTAGAAACGGTGCGAGGTTTCTTCTCGTCCCACAATGCCCCAGAGATTATAACGAGTGCAACTACGCCGTCTAGCTTCTTCCATCGCTGCAAGATGGAGCAAAGGTGCCGCTGAGTATTTAGTCCCAAGTTCCGACGACACGCCATAGTGGTAACTCGCTTCCGGCCCATAGAAAATCATGAAATTCTGCGCCAACGTTTCACCGTCTTTGCGCGCAGTGTATATCAATACTTCCCCACCAGACCGGAATGCCTCAAATTGTTTGGTCAAGAACGAGCTTGAGAATGCCACGTAGTGCTGTCTCTCAGCGTGCAGCTTTTCCAGACGGCAAAATTCAGCGATTGCAGCATCATCGTCGCTGGCCGAGACCTCAATGTCTAGTTTTTCGGCCTTACGCAATTTTCTTCTGAAGCCCTGCGATGCTCCGGCCAAAATCTCGGCCTCGGATTTTCGAAGATCAAGAACCCCAGCGTATTCCACCGACAAATACATCGGCGCTCGTTCCAGCCCCAGTTTGGCCATCAACTTCAGCGCGCGATCGGACAATTCAAGCTGTGGCCTTACTCTCACAAAAACGCATCCGCTGGCTGAGCCTTGTTCTCTAATATCCTGGAACACTTCCTTGACTAACTTCCGGTCATCCCAGTCCAAGATCGGCCCGCCGGCAATTGCAAGATGCCGTCCGCGCTTTGCCTCCTCTACTACGCCGGCATAAGCCGCCACGATCTTATCATCGCGTAGCGCGACTCTCCGCACTACTTTGTTTCCTCTAGCCGAATGAAATTCGTAAAAATCCCAGGATTGCAAAAAGTTCGCTTCCGGGTGACTGGCCACAAAACCGTCCCAATCCGCGCGAGACAAGCAGTCTTTCATAGATGCCTCTTCCTCTTCCTTGCGGCTTCCACCACATAATCCTTAACGTAGCCCAGTCGCGACAATACTAAGTCGTGCGCCGGGACAAACTCGGTTATGCTCTCGGAGAACCCAGTCTTGAAGGTAGTTACTCCGGCGTAGCGATGATTCGGTTGTCCGGGCGGCGCAATTCCCCAAAGGTTGAACCTTTCACATCCGGCCGTCTTTAAACTCTTCGTTGCCTGCCATAGCAAAGCGTATGCCCCCGGCAATTTGCGATTCAGTTCAGTGGATGCCGCTTCGTAATAATCGCCTTCGAGCCCGCCCCGTACCACCAAGCCGTAAGCTACCGCGGCCCCATCCGCCGTAACCGCCTTATAAATCGTCAGGTCATCGCCAAATGCTGCCCGCATCGCAAGCAACACCTCAAGTGATGGCGGCACGAACCCTTGTCTTTTGGCTGTCTCCACTTGCACTGCGTGAAACTCTCTAAGATCATCTTCCGAATTGCCAAGAACTACTTTAATGCCGAGTTTTTCGGACCGCCGTACTTCGTATCTGGTTTGGCGGCGCATCTTAGCCAACAATTCTTCTTCCGGTAACTTCAGATCCATAATTACAGTGTGCTCCGCCGCAAGATGCATAGGTGACTTTTTGAGCCCAAGTTTGCTGAGCATCTGCAGATTGTCGTCGCTCGCTTCGAGTTGCGGCCTAATCCTTACGAAGACGCACCTTTCTTTTCGCCCAATCTCGGCGATTTTATCAAATGCCTTTTTGACCGTCGCCGTATCGTTCCAATCCACTAGCGGGCCGCAAGGGATTTCGAGATACCTTCCACGTTTAGCGTCCCTTACAATCATCAAAGCCCAGCTATCAGAATCAAAATCGTCGATTATCACACGGCAACCTAGCAGCTCGTTCATCGCCCCGTATTTCGGCGATTGCAAAAAATTCGCTTCTGGGAAAAGTTTCAAGGTTCTTTGCCAAGCCGTCGTAAATTTGGCGAGATTTTCGCCCACGTTGCCGACTGAGGTTTTCGTTTCACTCATTTTTTGCCTCCCTTCGCTGATAAATGTCTCTCAATGATTGCCCGAGCTGCGGCTAGGTCCTTTTTGCTGTAATATGTTGGCAAATTCACGATTTGTTTTGAAACTTCCGTTGCAACCGGGCAAGCAGCCTCGTCGAAACGCACTTTTTTGTAGTAACGCTTTGGGGAAATCGGGCATTCATACCAAAATCCATCGAAGAAATAGCCCGCCGTCCGTAACTCTTGCAACACATTTGCCCGGTTGTCTACCAGGCAGAACTCTCTTAGCGGGCCGGCGCTCGATTTCCCGCGGGCCTTTAGCTGCGCCAAAGCCAGTTTGGCTTCAAAATACGGCAATCTTCGTTCGAGATCCAATCTGTTATCAGCAGATCGCTCCACTAGGCGAAGCGCCATCAGCGTTCGCATCAAAGCGCCGCCGAGCTTTACGCGAGCCAACCTGCGGCACCACAATCCAAACACCGGATAGCATCTTTCTCTGAGGCAATCAGTAAATTTCGGCAATTTGCTAGGCACTTGAATCGTATGCCACTTGGGGTGACGGAAAACTACGGCCCCTCCCGAAACGGCGTCGATCGACTTCTCCTTGCCGAAAGATAACGCCGCTGCGGCCCCCACTGTGCCAACTTCTCGTCCATCCGGGTAGCTCATTCCGGCGCAATGCGCCAAGTCCTCGATGATTATCAAACCATGTTTACCAGCAAATTTTTCAATCTTTTGCATATCTACAGGGTTTCCGAGCGAGTTTTGCACGATGATGCCGGTCACTTTGTCGCTGACCGCTTTTTCTAGCGTGTCCACAGTGTAGTTTAGGTTTTCCTTCGAGATATCGGCAAAAACTGGCTTGAGCCCAGCAGCCTTCACTGCCTCATAGACGGCATAACAGGTAAAACCATTCACGATTACGGCGTCCCCGGGCGTAAAATAAGTTTTCAAAGCTAAAGCTAAGGCCGAGCGTCCATTTTTACACAACATCGCCTCGCCGCCGTATCTTTTTCCGAGGTAGCCAGCCAGTTCTACGGCGTTTTTTCTAGTTCCGTGAGTGAAAAAGTGTCGCCACGGGTGCTTGATATCGGCTGCTAGGCCTAGGAAAAACAGCTTTTTCACTTCGCGCCCCCCCGTGCTAGCGAGCCAAGTTTAAGTTTCTCTGCTTCTACCCAGCAGATCATTTGCGGAGTCTCCCGACCAGCGTTGTTAGTGCCTTGGCCAACCCCTCGGGGTCGGAGATGTATGGCGCGTGCGTCCATTGCGCATAGAACTTCAGTTCGGCGTTTGGTAGTTTCTCGTACATTACCGTTGCCTGTCTGGGCGGAGTAGTAGTGTCTTTCTTGCCCCACAAAATGCAAGTTGGCGTAGTGACCTTGCTAAAATCCAAATCCTTATCCGATTCGAGCATATTAGTCAGCGTTTTTTTCATATTCTCTGGCGCGCGCGAATAATCTGTCGTCCCAGTAACCTTATGAAAAATCTTGTTTATCACCGGAATTTTCTTGAGTGGCCGCCCAATCTTAGCAAAGCTTGCGACTAACTTTTTCTTCAGGGTCGGCTCGTAGACGCCGGCCGCGTCCAACAGTATCAGGCGGCTGAGCTTCGTTGGCTTCTTGGCGCACAAATTCAATAAAATCCTCCCACCGTTCGAATGACCTAACGCCACGGCGCCATCCGGAATCTCTCGGTCCGCCCACTTTACGTAGTCGTCAATGGTAAACACCTTATCGGACTCTTCGGTCAGTCCCGGCACATGCAACATTTTAACTCGTATACCGTTTTGAGCCAACAAAGCGAGGGTCTTTTTCCAGGGCTCCACCGTGTAAGTCCATCCGTGAATAATGTAAAGATCCACGCTAGGGCGTTTCGCTGCCGTCTCGCTCATGAATCTAGCCCCCACTTGCGCCGTCGGCCCACTGCTGCTTTCTCGCGTCGACAGAGTCTCTTGGCGTCTTTTGGATCGGCGAGCAACTTCTCAATTATCCACTCGAGGTATTGGCTACCTTTAAAAATTAGAGTCTCTTTCCCGGTAATGCGCTTTTCGAGGTACGCGAGCGCCTTTTTCGGATCGGTCGTCGCCACTGCCGACACACCGAGCTCCTTTAGCCGCGGTGCGGTATATTCCTTGGTGCGCCGCCCCACCAGCACCACCTTATCCGGCTTCACTTTCGCGATCAACTCCGCCAGCCGCGTATGCTCGGCTGCCTCCATCGAACCCTGGTCAACAATATCGCCAATCACCAGCCATTTACGCTCCGCGTGCATGCGCTCTGCCATATCTAGCGTCGAAGCCATCGAAATCATGTGCGCGTTATAGCTGCAATCCACAATCTGCGCGCCCTTAATGCCCCTGAAATAGGAACTGCGGCCCGGTGCGACCTTGAGCCCAGAGAAATCCGGATTAAACGGCATCTTCAGGTATTTCATTAAGTCTTGCAGCACAAACAAGTTAAAGGCGAGATCTTTGGGCTGCGGCGTGTTAAAGTGAAAAGTCGTGTCTCCGTAGGTAAAATCGGTCGAGTCCGGGTACACTACGTACTTTTTCATCTGAGCTTTTTTGATCGCGACCACCTTCGCTTTAATACCGCGAGTCGCCTCTACCATCAGTTTTGAGTCCGCATCAATATAAACTCGTTTCGATGTGTGCGCCGGCAAGTTGGCAAATTCCGCCACAATCGCCTCCGATACGCTATTAAACTTCCCTTCGGCCACTACTTTCTCGAATTGCACAGCGTGTGATAATCCAATCGACACCCAAATCGTCACCTCCGGTTTCAGCCACTGGGCGAGGAATTCCGCTTCGTGCGGGCGCTCACCGTCAATCTCCACTACGTAGAACTTTTGCTTTCGCCTCCGAAAAACACCCAGAATCGGCGCCGCCATCAAAAGCCAAACCCACTTTAGTTTCGACCCCCTTATCCCAGATAGGCCCAAGATGTCGAACGGTATCCCGAACGCCGAATTTGCATCGTGTGAATAGTGGGCCGCTTTTCCCATTTCGTGCTCCAACATCGTCATCATGGTGGTCTTCCCGGCCGAACCGGTCACCGCAATGATTCGCGGCTGCCAACGCTTCAGCACCATCTTCGCGAAATACCTGAAATACCTCGCGATCCGAAAATACAACTTTTTCTTGAGTTCAGAAACACTCATACGCCCTATTATACCGCACCTTGCTAAATAGTGCAAAATGTGCTAGCGCTACAAAAAATAGCCCCTGAAGGGGCTATTTCTACATTCGAATTTCGGCATCTACGCCTGCTGGGAGTGAGAGATTCTGCAAGCTCTCAATCGTCTTCGGAGTAGCGTTTGAGATGTCGATCAGGCGTTTGTGTACCTTCATCTCGAAAGCTTCACCGCCGGTCTTATAGACGTGTGGCGACTTCACTACGGTGAAAGTAGACCGCTTAGTTGGTAGTGGGATTGGCCCGGACACCTTAGCACCGGTCCTAATCGCGGTGTCTACAATTTGTTTCGCGCTTTGGTCGATCACCCGGTGATCATACGCCTTCAGGCGAATGCGGATGGTGAGGCCTTCAGCTTTTTTGGCTTCTTTTTTTGCTTCTGCCATTTTGTCCTTTCGCCCCTATAACCTTAGATTTGCACTTAGATGGCAAGTCGATAAATTTTTAGGGGTTGATAATTAATTGGTATATACCCCCATTATACCACACTGGCGGCAAAAAGTCAATCTGCAACTCATCCGTATCGGCTAGCCACACATTTTTGCTTTGTTTTTCATTGACCACTGATTTGACAATAAAAAGCGGGGGCCGAGCGGCCCCCTTGTAGTGGGCTTTCATTTTTTCTTTCACTTGTGGCAACGCCAACACGGTTCCCAGTCATCCGGGTGGCGTTTTTTGGCGGCCTTACGGCGAATATCCTCTGTTGGATATTTTTTTGGGTCCCACACGATAGCGCAGAACCCATAGAACGCCAGCGCCGCAAAGAAAACAATCCACTCTGCGACGGTGAAGTCCACGTCCTCGGAGACCGCCGACGGACACGTCAGCTTGGCAATGATAGTGGCTAGCCGCGGGAATGCGAATCCGGCCAGGACCATCGGAGATACAAAATACCCCACAATGTCGTGCCAGACCTTCGTCGGGCTCCACTTAGCACGCGACCTCCTTGGCCTCACCGGTTCCTCGTAATATGGGGCCTCTCGGTGTTGCAGGACCACAGCGAAGGTAGCGGCCAACACGGCGATCAGCATCCACCAAAACGGCGAGTTGATCCATCGCCACACTATGCCGCCACTCACCACCGGTTTCGAGTACATTCCTACAATGCTCGTTGCCATCACCCCGAGCATCAAGTCTCCTGGGAAGAGCGCCCGAGACTGCCACTTCCAAAGCGGCACGGTCCTCGACTCGAGGATCCACCCCACTATCCATAGGGTTCCGGGCCAGATCGCCCACGAGGCTAGGGTGATCAGCAGCCAGTTTCCTGGCGCTGCGTTATAAAATTTAACTGCGCTAACAAGCGTAACGCACACCTCCTTTACGGAGCCCACTACGTTTCTGATTGTAACATATTCAAGTCAAAAAGTCAAACAGTATCGATGGCGGCTAGGATAGGCCAGGCAAGCAATATACGTCTTGACTTTCAGGACGAAATGTGGTATACTGAAAGGTAGGGCGCACCTCATGCTAAAAAGGTAGCGCTACAATTTTTTGCACCGAAAGTGATGCAAAGAAAGCGAGGTAACAAAAAATGTTTGATGTCTTACAGGTGGGATGTCCCAGAAAATACCTCTATGGCCTCGGCCAGCAGGAGCCTGAAGTGTCGCCCAGTGCCGACGGCAGTTGTTTCGCCACCACTGAGGTCGCGCTCGCTGACCACCAGCCCGTTGTGGAGGTCCCCCCCGAACAAGGTCCCGAGGTCGGCAGCTGCTTTGGGTCATGGTTTGGCCGGGGTCCCACCGGCGTTTTCACCTGATGGCCCAGGCGCCTCGGCGCCGCCAACGCCCCCGCATTCTCCGCGGGGGCTCAAATTTTCCCAACAAAAATCCCCCTTGAACAGGGGGATTTTCGCATAGGTAGTCAAACTACTTGATAACCTTGGTGATCACACCAGAACCAACGGTCTTGCCACCTTCGCGGATAGCGAAGCGGTCGTTATTGTTCATGGCGACAGGAGCAAGCAACTTAACATTGAAGGTCACCTGATCGCCAGGCATGACGATTTCCTTGTCAGCCGGAAGCTCAACCTCACCCGTCACATCGGTGGTGCGGAAGTAGAACTGCGGCTTGTAACCCTTGGAGAATGGGGTGTGGCGGCCGCCTTCTTCCTTCTTCAAGATGTAAACCTGTGCTTCAAACTCAGTGTGTGGGGTAATCGTACCCGGCTTGGCAATCACCTGGCCGCGCTCGATCTGATCGCGCTCGATGCCACGGAGGAGTAAACCAGCGTTATCGCCAGCTTGACCCTGATCGAGAGTCTTGTGGAAGGCCTCGATGCCAGTCACAACTGATTTCTGAGTATCGCGGAGACCAACGATTTCAACTTCGTCGTTCAACTTGACGACACCCTGCTCGATACGACCAGTAGCAACCGTACCACGACCCTTGATCGAGAAGACGTCCTCGATCGGCATTAGGAACGGTTTGTCAAGATCGTGCTCTGGAATATCAAAGTATTCATCCATCGCCTTGACGAGCTCCATGATAGCATCTTCGTTTTCCTTGTCGCCCTCAAGAGCCTTAGTAGCAGAGCCCTTGATGATCGGAGCGTTATCGCCATCGAAGCCGTACTTGTTGAGAAGTTCGCGAACATCCATTTCGACGAGCTCAACGAGTTCTGGATCAGCGAGGTCCATCTTGTTGAGGAAGACAATGATCTTCGGTACGTTCACCTGGTGCGCAAGAAGCACGTGCTCACGAGTCTGCGGAAGCGGACCATCGTTAGCGGCAACCACAAGGATTGCGCCATCGACCTGTGCAGCACCGGTAATCATGTTTTTAATGTAATCTGCGTGACCTGGCATATCAACGTGCGCATAGTGACGCTTTTCGGATTCATACTCCTGGTGCGAGGTTGCGATAGTAATACCGCGAGCCTTTTCCTCAGGTGCGTTATCGATTTGATCATAAGCCACTGGCTTGTTCACATCAGACGGGAGTCTCTTCGCGAGTACCGTGGTGATAGCAGCGGTTAAAGTGGTTTTACCATGGTCGACGTGACCCATGGTGCCGACATTGATATGCGGCTTGGAACGGTCAAAATTTGCCATTCATTCTCCTTTTAATTTTATTTACGTCTGGAGCGCTAATAAAAACCAGCTCCAAATCTCTACAGTACTATTTTAGACTATTTCTCGCCAAAGGTCAAGAGGTTTTTGCGAAAACTGAACTTGCGGGCGGCGGTTGACTTTTTGGCTATTCAGTGCTATCATAGAAAAACGCCACACGAGCGCCCCGGGCGCTACGCTATGTATGGGAGGTAATCACATGGAAAAAGTGGCAACACAGCCTAATCCGCGAGTAAGACTCCTTGGCGGTGGCTTCACCCCAAGAAGCCTGGAGCTACTCAAGAGAACGTTCTGCATCTATGGGAACAAAAGTGCCGGCCAAAGCCTAAAGGCTGTAACGACAACGATGACCACGCACACCAATGGTCGTACCGCGACCATTCAAGCCCCACTCACTATTGTCAATGCGCGCGAGATTGGCAAACGCGGCCGCATCTACGTGCCGTTTAGCGCAGTTCTCGACCAAGAACGTGGCCTGGAGCAGCCGTTCCAGGACGCGGCAGACGAGGCCGCTCGCAATATCTTCGGCGCAAACATGAATCCGAAGAGTCGCTACGGCGTTCTGCTTGGCAAATTCGAGCATGATGAAAAGGGCGCCAAGTTTACCCTTTGGGACCCGAGCGGAGCAGAAGAAGTCGTCCATGTGTTGTTCTATACGGACGATTCCAAGGTCAGAGCTATCGCCGAGCAGCGCAAGCTCGATCTGGTCATGATACCGTTGAAGAACGGCGAGAGATTTAGCGCAAAAAGCGGTATTTGGGCAGTCGTACTGCCGGCGTGACATAGCCCGGCCCACAAAGCAGAGTCCCCCGGAGTCATTCGGGGGATTTTTCATGCAGCCAAAAAACTATTGACAAACCATAAGCTATATGTATAATAAGGGGCAAGAAGTCATACATAAACACAAAAAAGAAAGGAAAAAATGTCTAGTCTTCACACTCGCAAAAGAACAGCTGCGGCTGCCGTTGCTGTTTTGGCTGCTGTGCCAGCGATTTTTGCAGCAAGCAGCGTCATAACTTCAGGCAGCGCTTCTGCGCTTGACCGCAGTATAATAGATAAACACGTTGCCGCCATGGGTGACATGGTGAACTCGAGCGGTGCGGACGTTAAGGGTCCAGCTACTCCAGCCTATGCTATTCCGGAGGGCTACACCACGTTTACGGACGCCAACCTTTACAACTGCGTAGCGAACGAGTTTGCGCGGGAATTCCCGGACGAGGAAATTCCCGACACCGGCCTTACCAACCGACAGCTATCGCAAATCACTGATCTATACTGTGGCAGGCTTTACGAAGATAGCGTCATGTTTGGGATATTCGACAAGGAGGCTTACATAGCGAATACTAAAGGTCTTGAAAAAATGACCGGCCTCCTTCGCCTGATGCTGGCCAATGTTGGGGACAGCATTGATCTATCGCACAACACGAAACTAACGAGTTTAGTGGTGGCCAGTCAGAAACTTGCTAGCCTTGACGTTTCGAAGAATACAAAACTAATGCAGCTGGCAGTTATTAGCCAGAAGCTTACCAGTCTTGACGTTTCAAAAAACGTAGAGCTAGAAATGCTCGAGGTTGTCAACGGGTACATTTACATGCCGAATTCAAATTATGAAGACATGCCAGACGACATCGAGGAGCTAGTTAACAAAGGCAGCCTTACCGAGCTTAATGTTTCGAACAACAAGAGGTTGTCAACATTGGCGGTTTGGTTTAGTGGTCTTGCCGATATCGATGTTTCTCACAACTCGTCTCTGCGCGAGCTGGACATTTGGTTTGGGAATCTTACCGCTGTGCCAGACGTTTCGGAAATTGCAAGAGAGCCTATGCTGAGCCTAGACTATAACTCCATCTTTGATTTCTCATCGCTCGAAGGATTCAAAGGCGATGAAAATGATGCATATATCAGACTCACCGCTAATGCTCAGAAGAAAACAGTCGAGGTGAGTTCTTTGACCTACGAGTTGCCGCCGCTCTTCGCCCAAGCAAAAGATGATGACTGGGGTTGGGGTATTATGTACGATGACGGTTTTGGGTGGACCGATAGGGGCTTATACACGGAGCAAGACTTCGTCCTAGACAACGCCGTCCTCAGCGAAGATGGCAAGAGCATTACCATCGAAGACAAGACCAAGCCGGCTACCATCGAGGTTGTTGGTGGCGCAGCGGATGGCTCCATCTTGACCGTCGTCTATACTGAGAGCAACTATACCTTGACCTTTGATGCTAATGGTGGCACTGGCGCGCCAAAGGCCATAGCTTCTGGCCCGACCACCGAGTCTTCCTTCACCTTCACGATTCCTGAAGACAAGCCTACCCGCTCTGGCTACACTTTCCTCGGTTGGGCCGACAAGAAAGATGCTACTTCAGCCAATGCGGACTATGCTGCTGGCAAGAAGGTCACCATCACTGCTAACAAGACACTTTATGCGGTATGGAAAGCCGACCAAAAACCTGATGGCTCCGAATCTGATTCCGATTCTGGGATCAAAGCGCCAGACACCGGCTTCACCACTGATGCTGACAATAATAGCAAAGAATTGCAGAACCTAATCGTTGCTCTTTGTGTGCTAGCGCCAATTGCAGCGGTAACTATCTACGGCATCGCTAGAATCCAGGCCAGGAGAAAGTTCTAGATCCTAACCTAGAAAAGACCTAAAAAATAGCCAGGAATTATTCCCCTGGCTATTTTTGGCTGTATATGTAGGCGAACCAGGCCGCCCAACCAAAAACCTCCCGGTCTGAGGCCGGAAGGTTTTTGTTGAGAACGGCCGTCGTGACTATTTCGAGTTTCGTTTTTCGATAATCTCTTGAGCCACGTTCGGCGGAACTTCCTCGTAAGCGAAGAGCTCCATCGAAGACGCCGCCCGACCTTGTGTCATGCCACGTAAGTCGCCGGTATAGCCGAAGAGATTTGCTAACGGGCAGAAAGCCTTTATCAGCTTAGCGCCACCATTCAAATCTTCCATTTCGTCGATGCGGCCACGGCGCGAGTTGATGTCGCCGATCACGTCACCCATGAATTCCTCAGGAGTGGTAATCTCGAGTTTCATGACCGGTTCGAGCAACACTGGCGAAGCTTTCTTGATACCCTCGCGAGTTGCCAGAGAGCCAGCGAGTTTAAAGGCGAGTTCCGATGAGTCCACGTCATGGTAAGAACCATCATATAGAGTCGCTTTGACATCCACTACTGGGTACCCAGCGATCACGCCGCCGTTCAAAGTTTCTTCGATACCTTGCTGGACCGGCTTGCGGTACTCTTGTGGCACCACGCCGCCCTTAATCATGTCGATGAACTCAAAACCTTTGCCTGGCTCATTCGGCTCAAACTTCACCCAAACATCACCATACTGGCCGCGGCCACCGGACTGTTTAATATGCTTCCCTTGTGCCTCAGCAGTGCCGCGGATTGTTTCGCGGTATGCCACTTGCGGCGCACCGGTATTAGCTTCAACGCCATGCTCACGCTTTAAGCGGTCGATAATAATCTCCAGGTGAAGCTCACCCATGCCCGAAATGATAGTCTGACCAGTTTCCTCGTCAGTGTGGACGCGGAAAGTCGGGTCTTCCTCGGCGAGCTTAGACAACCCGAGCCCCATTTTTTCCTGATCAGCCTTGGTCTTCGGCTCTACTGCGATTGATACCGGTGGATCCGGGAAGTCAATCGATTCTAGCAAGATCGGATGGGCCGGGCTACAAATCGTTGTGCCGGTGGTGCAGTTTTTAAGTCCAACCACAGCGGCGATATCGCCGGCCTTGATCTCTGAAATTTCATTTCGGTCGTTGGCATACATTCGCACGAGACGGCCGATGCGCTCCTTGTCGCCAGTGGTTGCATTCATTACCGTATCGCCAGACTTCAATGTACCAGCGTATACGCGAATGAAGATGAGTTTGCCCACAAATGGGTCAGTCGCAATCTTGAACGCAAGTGCAGTTAATGGCTCAGAATTCTCGGCCTTTCGTATAATTTGATCACCGGTTTTCGGGTCAGTCCCAACCGTTTGTCCCTGATCACGATCGAGTGGAGATGGCAGATAATCGGTCATTAAATCTAGCACTTTTTCTACGATCACGCCGCGACCATCGCCGCCAGTTACAAGGAAGAAATCGCCGTCGAGCACGCGCTTTCTGAGTGCAGCCTTGAGCTCTACTTCAGTAATGGACTCCTCGCCCTGCGTGAAGTACTTATCCATCAAAGCCTCATCGGCCTGGACCGCTTCTTCAACTAGCATTGAACGCGCATTTTTCGCTTTTTCGAGCATATCAGCTGGAATCTCACCTACGGTCAACTCGTGATCAGCGTAATCTTTGTAGGTGTAAGCCTTCATATCGACAAGGTCTACTACACCGCAGATGTCTTTCTCAAAGCCGATAGGCAGGTGAATTGCCACCGCGTTTTTAGACAGACGCTTGTGAATCGAATCAAGCGATTTATAGAAATCACCACCGATCTGGTTGATCTTGTTTACAAAGCAAATGCGTGGAATTCCGTACTTAGTCGCCTGGCGCCAGACTGTTTCGGACTGCGCTTCGACGCCCATCTTGCCATCGAACACCACCACCGCGCCATCAAGCACGCGAAGCGAGCGTTCTACCTCGGCCGTAAAGTCGATGTGGCCCGGGGTATCGATGATGTTGATCTGATGATTCTTCCAATACACCGTCACGGCAGCCGAAGTAATCGTGATGCCACGTTCCTTCTCCTGCTCCATCCAGTCGGTCTCAGCGCCGCCAGTGCCTCCTTTTACTAGGTCAATTTTGTGTTTAAGCCCCGTGCGATACAAAATCGCTTCCGAGGTGGTCGTTTTGCCGGCGTCAATGTGCGCAATAATACCAATATTCCGCAGCTTCGCCAGGTCGTTTATCTCAGTAGCCATATGCTCCTTTTTAATTATTATTGATAAGTCCAGAGTTCCACACTCAAAAAGACATATTTCTATCATTATAACATAAAATTGCAAAAATAAATAAAAAAACGCCCCAGGCTCGAAGGCCCGAAGCGTTTCAGTTGGGGGCGAGGCGGTTGTCCAGTGTTAAGTGTCAAGAATAGCTCTTATGCTTGCATTCCGGAGCTCAGTCCAGAGGAATTCAAACACGCGGTTCAACGCCGTCACAAAGAGACTCTCGTTTTGCTGCACTCCGAGCCAGTCAGAAATTGCCGGTAGCACTTTTTCGCAGCACTCTCGTTCCTTCATCCAGTACAGGAATTCGACCAGCGGCATCGAAATCTGCGACTCATGTAGATATAGGTCGTCTCCCAGACAGATGCCACGGCCGCTAAGGCTAACCAGCTGTCGTGCGGTCTTGGAAAAAACGATGTTGTGCCCAGCATAACGCGATACGATATCCATGCACGACGCCATCATCGCTTCGCTGTCCCTTACCCGGGTCGCGAGCTCAGTTGGGAGCGGCATGGCGATCTGACCAAGAAGCATCTCGGCGGCGACATGCCTGACCTCTTGGTCTACGTCGCCAACCTTAGCTTCCCGGTCACGGAGTAGCTGTTCGGCAGTTGGGGTCTGGCATTTTTGGTCGTACCAGGTTCCCCATTCAGGACTCATCTACTATCACCTACTTTCATCAAAAAATACACCCCCCTCTTTTAATTATATCACAAGATGCCAAAAAAGTCAAGGTTAAAACGCGAATTAAGGGGTAAATCAAGCAATAAGTTAATCGTAAACCAAGGCGCTCTCGCCAGGCGCCTAAGCCAACTTTTTCCTTAAAATCTCCTGCACGACTGATGGGTTAGCCTTGCCATGAGATTCCCTCATTACCTGCCCCACCAGGAACCCGATCACTTTTTCTTCACCGTTGCGGAAGTCTTCCTGCGCTTTCTTAGTCTCTGGCTTCGCTAACACAACATCCACAATCGCCTCCAGAGCCCCGAGGTCGTTTTCCTGGATTAAACCTAGTTCCTTAGCTATCGTCTTTGCTCCTCGTCCTTTCATTTGCGGATCAAATAGTCGAAGGAAGACCTCTTTGGTCGCGGTGGATGAGAGCTCTTTCTTCTTGTTCATTTCGGCCAGCTCGGTCAATTCTGCCACCGTTGGCAGGTCATTCAAATACTCCGCTGACTTCTCCTCCGCCAGCAGTACCGATGCAAATAAATTTGCGATGGTTTTTATATATTCCTCATCGAGCTTGTCTAGCCTTTTCATTAACTCTGGATAGTCAAGTAGAACTTCCAAAACATCGCCAGCAATAACTGCCGCAAACTTTTTCCGGTAATCCGCCGGCATCGACGGCAACTTTGCCGATTCCGCCTCAATAAACTCGTTCGACAATCTAATTGGAGGCAAGTCTGGTTCTGGCATGTAACGATAGTCTGCCGCCACCTCCTTGGACCTTTGCGGTGAAGTTTTACCAGTGGCATCGCTCCAGCCTAGGGTCTGCTGTATCACTTTTTCACCGGACTCCAACACCTTTGTCTGCCTTGCAATTTCATACTCCACGGCTCGCTCAACGCTCTTGAATGAGTTGAGGTTCTTTACTTCGGTCCTAGTGCCGAGCTTCTCAGAACCCTCTGGCGCGACTGACGTATTCACGTCGAACCGCATATTGCCGTTATAAAGATCGCCGTAAGTCACTCCCGCATAGCGCATCAGCCGCCACAGCTCTTTGCAATAATCGTGCGCGTCCTTAGCCGAATGGATATCCGGCATTGACACAATCTCAATTAGCGGCGTATCAACCCGGTTCAAATCGACCAGCGAATAATTATCAAAATGCGTCAACTTGCCCGCGTCGCCCTCCAGGTGTGCGTGCTCAATCCGTACTTTCGTTCCGGACGGCAGCTCCACGTAGCCCGCCCCGATAATCGGGTGATAAAACTGCGTGATTTGATATCCCTTCGGCGAATCTGGATAGAAATAGTGTTTGCGGTCGAATCTAGAGTAGGCGTTGATCTCGCAATTCATTGCCCGTCCGGCCAGCACCGCGAGCCGCACTGCTTCTCCATTGAGCCGCGGCAACATCCCCGGCAAGGCATAATCCACCGGCGACACGCAAGAGTTTGGCTCTTTGCCGCGAGCGTCGTTGTCTACTTCCGAAAACAATTTTGTTTTTGTGCACAACTGAACGTGGCACTCAATCCCGATTGTTGGTATGTATTTCATATCGCTCCTAGATCCTTTAATGCTTGTTTGTAAATCGCTAACGCGCCCGCAGCTTGCCGATAGGAAATTTCCATGCCGTCTTCGTGCGCAATCATGTTGCGGAGTTTGTGCGCTCGCCACACGGCGTTGATGTCGGAAAACCTACTGCCGGACTTTTTCAGCCTTTCCCCCATTGTCTTGCCAGGAACACCGGATTCCATCAGGGCCTTGTCCAGCAACTTGTCACCGTCGATTATAGTCAGCGCGTACGTGGCTGAGCTCTCTTTGGCCAACCGGTTTTCGATGCTGAGAAACCGCGTCTGGTATTCCTCTTGGTTAAACCTGTGCGTGCGCTTTTTGGTCAAAACCATCGCAACGAGGACTAGCACCGCCACAATGATAATTGCGATTACAAAAGTTACTGCACCGCCGTCCATCAGGCCCCCCTCTTGCAAAAAATGCCAAAGTGTGGTATAATAGAAAGATAACTACTCATCTTGTAACTCCTTAGCGAACTCAATCAGCGCCCGATCGCTTCGTCGCGGCCCCACCAGTTGCAACCCGAGCGACAGGCCGTTCGCAGTCTCCCCGGCCGGGATTGCCAGCCCTGGCACTCCAGCGAGGTTTGCTGGCACGCTCATCAAATCTTCTAGATACATCGCCACCGGGTCGTTCACCTTTTCGCCAAGCTTGAAGGCTGGATTCGGCGACACCGGCGTCAAAATGAAGTCACACTTTTTGAAGGCCTCTTCGTACTCTTTCACAATTAAAGTGCGCGTTTTGGCCGCCTTCAAGAAATACGCATCATAAAATCCAGACGAAAGCACGAAGTTGCCAATCATAATGCGGCGTTTGTTTTCCGGCATAAAGCCCTCGCTCCTGGTGTTGCCATAGAGGTCGTCTAAGTTTTTGGATTTTTCTGAACGAAAACCATAACGTATACCATCGTGCCGCGACAGGTTGGAGGCCACCTCGGCCGGCTGAATGATGTAGTAAGCGGCCAGGGCATATTTGAGGCTTGGCATTTCAAGCTCCACAATCTCGTGCCCTTTAGACTTCAAAAGCTCACACTTCTTTTTCAACGCCCCCCGGATCTCCGCGTCCACCACGTCGTTATCAAAATCCTTGATAATCCCAATTCGCAGAGGTGGGGTGGCAGACACTATGGGTTCTGCGGAACATGAAGACTTGGCCAGAGCGGCCTGGAGCGTGTCCGAAGGACACGCGGTGTCTACCACTCCACCTCTGGTGTCATCGGCATTATAATAATCCGGTAGCGACGTCATATCCTTTTCATCTTTTCCAGATGCGATCGACATCACCAAATCCATGTCTTCTGGCGTACGCGTAAAGAAACCGATGCAATCTGTAGACGAAGCCATCGCCACTACGCCGTAGCGCGAAACGCAACCATAGGTAGGCTTCAGGCCATAGATTCCGTTAAACGAAGCTGGCTGCCGAATCGAGCCACCAGTGTCAGAGCCGGTTGCAAACTCTACGATGTCGAGCGCCACCGCTACCGCTGATCCACCAGACGAACCGCCCGCCACACGCGTTTTGTCATGTGCATTCAAAGTCGGCCCATAATAGGAGTTTTCAGTCGATGATCCGTGCGCGAAAGCGTCGCAGTTGGTGTGACCAATCAAAATTGCACCCTCAGCCTCCAACTTCGCCACTGACGTGGCGGTAATAGGTGACACGAAGCCACTTAAAATGTGAGCCGAGGCCGTCGTCTCATCGCCCGCAGTCAAAAAGTTGTCTTTGGCCGCAAATGGCGCCCCTGCCAGTTTTCCCACCGACTCCCCGTTTTTGATTTTTTCGTCAATCTCGGCAGCTTTTTTTAGTGCGCGCTCTTCGTAAAGTGCAGTGAAGATGTTGTAATCTTCAAAATGCTTCGCCTTTGCGAGCGCGTCCTTCACCAGCCTAGTCGCAGTGACAGTTTTGTTTGCAATTCTCATAGGATTCTCGGTACCTTTATCTGATTATCTTTTTCTTCCTCAGTCAGAGCGAGCAGCTGCTCTCTCGAAGCTTCTTGGGGCTTGATTTCGTCGTCTCGCCACACGTTCTCCATCTCGAACACTTGGTAGGTCGGCTCGACTCCTTCGGTATCTAGCTCATCTAGCTGTGAAATATATTTAATAATACCGGTGAGATCCTCTTTTAATCTCTCTGCTTCGTTGCCAGAAAGATCAAAATCCGACAAATCCCCCAAATGCATAATATCCTCGCGATTTATTTCCATATCTTAGATTATATCACTATTTGACGTTTCTGAATAATATTTTTTTGAGGCGCGCCAGCACCGGCTTTACCTCTTCAAGGTCAAGGAAATAACTTGCGATCATATACGACAGTATCGAGCCCGCCGCAATCAAGAAAAACTTCGGCACCGTAATTACAAGCGACACGTCCGTCGCCATCAGCGGAATGAACTTCGTGAGCGAGAAGGCCACACATCCGGCGATCACGGTCGCGAACGCCATCCTGATTGTTGCCCGCCAAAAGTCGTGTGTTAAGAGTTTACGCCCGCTTCGACGCTCCAAAATCGCAAGCAAGATAACGATCTCGACTATTGCCCCCAGCGACTGCGCCAGACCGAGCCCGTCCACGCCCCAACCCATCAAGTAGAACCAAATCGAGAGCAGGATAGTTAATCCAATGGCCACAATCGAGACCCGAAACGGCGTCTTGGTGTCTTGATAAGCGTAGAATCCACGCGACGCAATATGAAAAACGCTTCGTGCAAAAATCGCGATACATAGCGTCCCGAGCACCGACGCGATCGTGCTGTTTTGGTCGCTACTACCGATATTGGAAATAAAGCTAGTCACATAACCACGCGTGAAGAACGCAATCGCTGCCACTGGCGCCGCAATCCACAAGATCATTCGGAGAGCTTTCCTCAAAGTATCATAAAACTCATTCTCGTCTCCCGAACCAAGCTCCTCGGTCAACTTCGGGAAAAAGGCCGTCGAAATGGCTACACCGATAAGGTTCACTGGCATTTGATGTAGTGAAGACGCCTGATTGAACGATCGCACTGCGCCAGCGCCCATGCGCGACGAAAGGTTGGTGTTTACAATGGCGTTGACGTAGTCGATTCCCTGGTCCAGCGAGCGTGGCGGCAGTAATTTCAGAATCGTGCGGAATCCTTGATTCTTCCAGGCGATTTTAAATTCGTAATCGAACCCTAAACCGAAAAGCCCGATTAGTGCGACGATTAGCTGCATTACGGCTCCCAGAATCACACCGATCGCCACTCCCATAATCCCGCCCTCGAAAATCTGCACGCCGAATAGGTTGATACCGCCAGTAAACCAGGTGATACCGATAATGATACCTATATTATATATAGCGGGCGCAAAAGCGTAAAACACGAATCGCCCCACCGCCTGTTGCATTGATGTCAGCACTGTCGCGATGCTGAATAAAAACGGATTTATCGCAATCACGCGTGTCATATTAATGGCGAGAATCATCCCCGATTCATCTAGTCCTGGCGAAACTACGTATCGGATTAAGGGGTCGGCAAAAATCATGATTAGTACGCTCGTCACGAGAGTCAGGAGCGCCAGCAAATTCAATAATGATGACGACATTTCCCAGGCCGATTTTTTGTTCCCCTTCATCAGGCGCTCATTAAACACCGGGATAAACGACACCGCGAGTGCGCCGCTCGTCAGGATGAAAAACATGAAATCTGGGATCGTAAAAGCCGCCGTGTAAGCGTCAATGCCAGTCGGGTAAGTTCCGAGGTAGTACGAGTTCAGCAACCGGTCGCGAAACAGCCCGAGCAGAGCCGAAATTAAAGTAGAGGACGCCAATATGATCGCCGCGGATTTTACCGACATTTTTGCACTTGCCATCGCTACGACGGATCGGAACTTAAACTTTTTCATAGTTATTATTATAACACGTGCTATAATATATAATATGGTGAAAAAGAAAATTGAGATTACTTTACCATCCAAAAAAAAGAGTTCTGGTGGAGTTAAAGAACCTAGAGAAATCAAGGAAATTAAAGAAATTAAAATGCCCGCAGCGGCCGAGCGCCTGAGGGTAACCAAAGAAACAAAGGAAGTTAAAGAAGCCAAAGAGACTAAAGCGCCCAAAGGATCCGATCAGTCCGATCAGCCCGAAGCGACCGAAGAACCTAAAGCACCAAAGCGCTCCAAAGAGAAACTAACCCTTCAAAACTTCCCCGCTAAAGTAAGAGAGTTTTTTATGAATCGTAAAAGCAGAAGAAAAGCCAGAAAAGAAGCCGAAGCCAGGCGTCACGCCGAGGACCTCGCCTCCTTGCCAAAGGAGCCGATTAAGCGTTTCTTCGCCCGCCTGCACCCGAAGCGAGTTTTTCGCTGGTGGTTTTCTTGGCGCGGCCAAAAGGCTATTTTGAAAGGCATTGGCATACTGTTTTTACTGATGGTGATTGGCATCGGCGGGCTGTTTCTTTACTACAAGCCTCAGCTAGACGAAATGCGTCTTGAAGAAATGAATATCGCCGAGACAGTAAACACCTATCTAGATCGCAACGGCGTAGTGCTCTGGAAAGACACCGGCAACGACAATTATCGGCTCGTGGTCAACCAAGAAGACATTTCTCCCTACATGTACCAGGCTACGATTGCTATCGAGGACCGGAATTTCTATAACCACATCGGGGTTGACCCGGTCGGGTTGATTCGGGCGGTGTTTTCTACGATTACCGGACATGGTGTCCAGGGCGGTTCCACACTCACTCAACAGCTGATCAAACAAGTTTACTTCGCCGACGAGGCTCAAAGTGCCGATCGTGGTGGACTCCAGCGCAAGATCAAAGAGCTGATTCTCGCGATCGAGCTTGAACGTATGTATTCCAAGGACCAGATCATCACCATGTATCTCAACCAATCCCCTTACGGCGGTCGGCGTAACGGTGTAGAATCCGCCGCTCAGACCTACTTCGGCAAGTCCGCTAAGGACCTTACGCTAGCCGAGTCGGCATTGCTCGCGGCTATTCCGAACAACCCAGCCGTTCTTAACCCGTATAATGAATATGGCCACGACCAACTAATTTGGCGCCAGCAATATACTTTAGACGCGATGGCCGAAATGGGCTTTATTACGAAAGAGGAGGCAGCCGCCGCAAAAGAGGTTGCCATCCTCGACACCATCCGGCCAGAGTCCAGCCAGTACTCGGATATGCTGGCTCCGCATTTCGTGCTCGAGGTGCGCTCGCAGCTTGAAGAAAAATATGGCATCCAGACCATGCGCGCCGGCGGCTGGACTATTACTACTACGCTTGATTACCGCGCCCAGCAAATTGCCGAAGATGCCGTAAAGGTCGGTGAATCGCATACCTATATTAATAATAGTGACGATATCGCATTGGTTTCCGTTGATGTCGAGACCTCACAGGTTATTGCCATGGTCGGCTCAATTGATTTTTACAACACCACTTACGGCGAGCTAAACGCTACGACCGATTCCCTAATCGAACCAGGCTCCACGATTAAGCCCATTCTCGATTATTCGCCACTCTTTATGCAGCGCGAAGGCATTAATTACGGTCCCGGATCAATCTTGAGGGATGAAAACATTAACTCTGTTTATTGCGCAGGTTATTCTGGTGCCTGCTCTCTCACCAACGCTACGGGCACTTTCTACGGTGATGTTTCCATTCGCTTTTCACTTGGTCACTCTTTGAACATTGCCGCCGTCAAGGCGCTCTACATTAACGGCATTGATAATTCGCTAGAAATTGCCCATGCGCTAGGCGACACGTCTTACTGCGAAAACCGTAGCGGTTACGGCCTCTCGATTGCAATCGGTTCCGGTTGCGGCGTGAAGATGGTTGAACATGCCAACGCGTATGCTTCTCTAGCCCGGGGTGGCGCTTACAAAGACCTCGCTTACGTTCTCGAAGTCAAAAACTCGGCCGGCGACGTCATTGAGTCCTGGACTGACTCTCCGGCCACTCGTGTGGTAGACGAACAGGTCGCCTACATGATCTCAAACATCCTTAGCGACCGCTCCGCCCGCTGGTTTAACAACGAAGGTTTTGTCGTACCTGGCGTTTGGACCGCCACTAAGACCGGTACCACCACCACGACCAACTCCGCGGTCACTAAAGACTCGCTCATGGAGAGCTACTCCACCGCAATCTCTACCCTCGTTTGGAACGGCAACCATGACGGCTCTGGGCTTTCATCCAACTCTAACAACGTCGTCCGCTACACGATTGGCACTTACATGGAACGCGTCCACAAAGAAGTTTACGAACCGGATGGCAAATGGCATTCTGGCGACCAGCCAGTCAAACCATCCGGCATCAAGACGCTGTCCGTCAACGGCCAAAGCGACATTTGGCCTAGCTGGTTCAATGCCGAAAAGAATTCCGGCGTCGTCAAAGAAACGCTCACCTTCAATAAGTACAATCACCTCCTAGCAAGCAGTTGCACGCCGGACGCTTATAAAATCGAAGTCGAGGTTACCAAGGTCACTGACCCGATGACCGGCAAAGACAACTACAAAGTACCAGAGCCTTACGACAAAGAGACGGAAGACACCTGCACTTATACCCCGCCCGAGGTTGCGCTTTCGACCAGCGGCAATAAGATTATCGCTGTAGTCAAAAAAGGTTCCTCCAAACTTTCCGGCTACTCGCTCTACATTAATGGCACCGAGAAAAAAGGTATTTCGCTCGGCTCAGACGGCGTAATTAGCGGCTACACCCTAGACGGTTCCGAGTCCTCGATCAAGCTTAGCGTTTCAGACGAGGCTGGCTACACCGCTACTAGCTCGCTTACGCTTACGCCAACCAAACCTCAGCCCACGCCACCGGATACCGATGACGACGATGAGCCTACGCCGCCGGGCCCAGCTATCGACCAAACCATCGACGACTAGTGTTGTCGCCCGACCATCCGAGCAAAGATCATTTTGCCGGCTGGAGTCTCATAAAATCTAACAAACTCCACCATTACCTCGCGTCCAATTTTGTTGGCCGCTCCAGCTACCACTACCATTGTGCCATCCGCAGAATGACCAATCCCCTGCCCGCGTTCGGAACCTTTTTCTAAGATCTTGATTTTCATCCGTTCGCCCGGCAAAAAGTCACTCCGCACCGCCAACGCGAGATCATTGATGTTTAAGGTCGGGATCTTTTCGGCCGCCGCGACTTTAATCAAATTATAGTCGATCGTCAACACGGTACCTTTATTTTCCTTAGCGTACTTTAAAAGTTCCTCGTCCACTTTCTTCAGTCCATTGGCGTCGTCCACTATTTCGGTATTAACTTCCACTACGCGCTCTAGCTCGGCCACTGTCTCCAGGCCGGCCCGCGCGCGATTTCGTTTCTCGGGGTCTTTACCGTCCGCTAGGAGTTGCAATTCTAGCAGCACTGAACGCAAAATTATCAAATCACCATCGATAAACCCGCTCCGGGCCACATTTAAAATCCTGCCGTCGATCAGTACCGACGTGTCAACATAAATTTTTCGCCGTCCTCCCGCCCCTGGCCGCACTTTTCGAAACGCTAGTACGGTTGTCTCAGCTAAGATCAGCAGCGAAACTAATAAAATCGTAATTTCCATGCGAATTATTATAACAGAAACTTTTATTTTATCAAATCGTCACCATTTTTGATCGCGTAGCTATGATTTTCGTTCATAATATTATAATATTTTGCAACTAAATCTTCGCGCCCCAAAGTTTTCGCTGCATCAATTGCAAGATCATACCGCGACGCGGCATTACGTCTCAGCATTTCGAATGGCGTTGTAGTTGAGCCTTCCTCGTTAAAGCCGTGCACTCGCATACGTTTGCGGTCGGCATAGTTTTCGAGAATGGTTTCCATGATTTCTGGATAACCGTGAAAGTTTACAATGATCGGACAATACTGAGTAAACAATTCATCAAATTTTTCTCCGGAGAGTTTGTTGTCTGTCGTGCCGATCGCACGGTATGACAAAGCGTTAATCCCCACAAAGCGTAGTCTAATTCCCAGTAAATCCTCGCGCAAGATCTTCATTGCTTCGAGCGCCTCGCGTGTCGCGATATCGCCCGCCGCCGCAAACACAAAGTCCGGCTCCGGGTCAGACGCAAATTGATAAATCGAAGCACCCCCATTATCGAACATAAATTTAGCATGATGCGAGTCGACGTACCGGGGCAAATCGATCTTGTTAAATGTTGTAAGATTTACAACATCGCGCGAAGAAATCATAAAATTGAACGCCTCTTCAGCCGCAACATCGTCTACCGGGAAAATACAGTTTGCGAGATTGGACGGAATACTAAGTAGTTGCGAGATCAGTGCCGGGCTTTGATGCGTAAAACCATTGTGATCTTGCCGCCAGCAAGTCGAGGTTGACAATAAGTTCACTGCCGGCATCGGCTCGCGCCACGCAACTTGTTTAGATTGCTTGATGAACTTAATTTGCTGCAGCAACTGCGCCGTGATAATCGGCAGGAAGGCTTCATAGCTGCCTAGCATTGCCGACTCGCCGTTCATTAAGTGTCCAGTCATCACAGAAAACAATACATTTTCAGACAACATTTCAATAATCCGCCCGCCTGGCCGTTCCGGCAAGTCGCCGGGCTTCGTCGGTAGTCCCCAGGCCCGCGCTTCGGCCGCGTAAACAGCATCGAGCTTATTTGAGGTTGTTTCGTCTGGAGAAAAGAAATAAAAATGCGGATCATTTGATAGTTCGCGTTTTAATAGCTCGCCGATTTTCTTGGCCGGTGAGAAATATTCTGTGCCGGGATTTTCTACGCGATCAATCATAGATTTAGCGCCTCCTCTATTTGATAGCTTTTTAGCCAATCCTCAAGTTTTTTCAGCTCCGTCTTGTCGCTTGATGGGTTTTTAAGTGGGATTTGATGGGCCTCGTGCCCGTGATTCGGACCACCTTCGCCTTTTTCAGTCTCCAAAATATAAAACGGTGCGGCGACGTCCTTTCGCAAGGCCTCTTGGAATGTTTCTGGATCACTACCACGAACCCAGACTGGCGTAAATCCAAACCCCCGGACCATTTCGTTCATTTCCCGTTCTGACTTCCTAGCGTAAATCGAAGGCGCGGAAATCTTGTAACCGTTAAGATGCAAAATTGGCAGTACGCGCCCGTTCTTTTTACCGTCGAGCAAGTTACGCAGGTTTAGTGAGTCGATCGCGGTTGCCGTTTCTAACTCGCCATCACCGATCAGCACCGCAAGCGTTTTCTCGGGGTGGCCGAGCGCCACGCCGTAGGCGTTAGCAAGGGCATAGCCAAGCTCGCCACCCTCCGTGATGACTCCTGGCGTAAACGGGCTGGCATGGCTCGGAAATCCGTCTGGCCACGAAAACCCCCGGCATAAGTATTCCATCCCAGCTTTATCTATACTGGCACGTTCATCCACTTCCGCCAGCGCCCCATCCAACCACAAGTTCGCCTGCAAAGCCGGAAAGCCATGCCCCGGCCCAAGTACGAACGTAAAATAAGGATCCGCAGCGTAGGCCGCCGCGAGGTTGGCGTAGGCTACGTTAATTCCGTGGCAAGTGCCCCAGTGTCCGAGCAGCCTTGGTTTAATGTCGTCTGGCCGTAGTTCGCGTTCCAGCAAAAAATTATCTTTCAGATACAATTGGGCCACGCACAAATAATCGCAGGCCCTAATTCGTCGCCGAATAGCATCAATCTCGTCCATGCCCACCGTTTTCATACTATTATTATACCATAAACTCTTTAATTCTCTGCACTTCGTCTCGGAGTGCCGCGGCGCGCTCAAATTCCAAATTCGCCGCCGCGAGCTGCATTTCCGAAGAAAGTTGTTTGATAAGCCCAGGCAACTCGTCTTTTGGAATCTTGCGGATGTCGAGCTTGTTTTCCTTGGCTTTCTCAGGTATAATCGCACGTAAGCCTACAGAAATCTCTTTCTTGATCGAGGTCGGCGTGATCCCGTGTTTAAAATTATATTGTTTCTGGATTTCGCGTCGTCGGTTAGTCTCGCGGATGGCCCTTTCCATGCTTTCGGTGATAAGGTTGGCGTACATAATGACTTTCCCTTCCACGTGTCGTGCCGCGCGCCCGATCGTCTGGATTAATGCCGACTCGGAACGCAAAAATCCTTCTTTATCGGCGTCTAGTATTGCAACTAGCGATACTTCTGGCAGGTCCAGGCCTTCCCTTAGGAGGTTGATACCAACCAGCACGTCGTAAACTCCTTCGCGTAGGTCTCGCAAGATATCTCCGCGTTCCAGGGTGTCAATATCTGAATGAATGTAAGCGGTTTTTACGCCCCGCTCCTTCAAATGGTCAGTCAAATCTTCAGCCATCCGTTTTGTGAGCGTCGTGATTAGCGTTCGCTGACCCTTCGCAATTCTCCGATCGATCTCCTCCATTAAGTCGTCGATTTGGCCGTCTGAACTTCTGACTTCGACTTCTGGATCGAGTAGCCCGGTTGGGCGAATTACTTGCTCCGCTACGACTGGGCTGTGCTCAAGCTCGTATTCTCCTGGCGTCGCCGACACATAGATTGCTTGGTTGACGCGGGCTTGAAACTCGCCAAAGGTCAGCGGCCGGTTATCAAGCGCCGATGGCAGCCGGAACCCATAATCCACCAAAGTTAATTTCCGGGCATGGTCGCCATTGTACATACCGCGCACTTGTGGCAGAGTCATGTGCGATTCGTCCACAATTAGCAGGTAGTCTTCCGGGAAGAAATCCAGCAAAGTCGCCGGCGGCTGTCCCGCCCTTCTCCCTTCGAGGTGTCTAGAATAATTTTCAATCCCTTTCACGAAGCCAGTACTTGCCAACATCTCAAGGTCGTATTTGGTTCTTTGACTGAGCCTCTGTGCCTCCAGATATTTCTGCTGCTCATTGAAATAGGCCAACCTCTGCTCGTATTCTTCTCGAATCGAAGTTAGTGCTCGCTCGAGCTGGTCTGCCGGTGTAGCATAGTGTGTGTTCGGAAAAATATGCACGTGATCCGGCTGCTCTCGGACCTCAAAAGTTAACGGATCCACGATTTTGATCTTTTCTAGCACGTCAAAACCAAACTCAAAACGGTAGGCGTACTCGCCATTGGCCGGATAAAGATCGATTGTGTCGCCCATCACGCGGAAGTTGCCGCGTTCAAATGCTAAATCATTCCGGTGGTATTGTATGGCGATCAGTGTCTTAATGAAATCGTGTTGAGAGATAGCGACCAGTGCCCCGTCCACTTCTCTTCTCCATCCTTCCGGCGTTTGCCACAGTGGCAACGACATCGCCTCGTAGTGCTCTGGCGAGCCGATACCATAGATACATGACACCGACGCTACTACAATTACGTCTCTTCTAGTTAGGAGTGCTTCCGTGGCGCCGTGCCGTAGTCGATCGATTTCATCATTAATCGCGGAGTCCTTTTCGATATAGGTGTCAGTTGACGCAATATAAGCTTCCGGCTGATAATAGTCAAAATAAGATACAAAATAATGCACTTCGTTTTTCGGGAAAAACTCGCGCATTTCCGAATAGAGTTGCGCGGCGAGTGTTTTGTTGTGCGCCAAAATTAACGTCGGACGTTGCGTCCGTTCGATAATGTTTGCCATCGTGAAAGTCTTTCCGGATCCGGTCACGCCAAGTAGGGTCTGCTCTTTTTGGCCACGCATAATCCCTTCGGTGAGCTTAGCAATCGCTCCCGGCTGGTCTCCGGTCGGCTGGTACTTTGAAACTAATTCGAATTTCACCCTAATATTATATCACACTAGAAGTTTTGATACTTTATCCCCAGCGAGCGGTAAAAGTCCATGGCGTTAGGTAGGCCACAGTTTTTGAGCGTCAAGTTAGTTACCTCATCTAGCATCACCAGCGTAAAAAGCGTAATCGCTAGCGTCAAAAAGGCTCGCCGTGACATTTTTTTAGCAAGATAAATCATTGCTGGCACCACCGCATAAACCAAAGCGAGCGAGCCGATGCCAAAGATTGTCACACTGAGTGGGCACACGAAGCCATTGATGCTTCCAATCGCCCACAGACCCTGGTCGTAGTTCCAATATCTGGTGCCGTCTCCGATCGTGTAAACGAGCCAACCACCAACTAGCTCCACCAATCCAGTGGCTAGTACGGCGATCAGAAACACCGCCCACGGATGACGTCTAACGCGATAGGTTAGTGGCACTACTGCGAGCGCTCCGAACGCATAAATATTAATCCATGGCAGCAAGTTCCCCCCACGCATATAGAATCCGCCAAGGTCAATCAGCCCCACAGCGACTTCATAAAGCCAGCCGATAAAGCCAGAAATTACCACGACCAAAAACAAAATGCCGACTTTTTGATATCGCTGCAGCTTGACGCCGCGATCCAGGTATTCTTTAAAAAGTTGTTTATATGTTTGTTTAGTGCGTTTTGAGCTTACCATAAGCTCATTATATCACATGGTAGCGTCGTCGGTTTTCGATTTCATGGTTGGGAATGGGACTGCTTCGCGGCCCGGGACGCCTTCAAGCAACCAGAAGTTACGCTCTGAGTTACCCCAGCCGCAAGCTGGTGGCATTCCATATTCTAGCATTTCTACGAAATCACGATCCAGCATCTGCGCTTCCTCGTCACCGGCGTCGCGTGCCGCTTGCTGCTCTTCAAATCGCCCCAACTGGTCTAGCGGATCGTTCAGTTCCGAAAAGCCGTTCCCCATCTCAGTTCCGGCAATGATCGGATGGAACCTTTCTGTTACGAGTGGGTTTTCGGCCGATTTCTTTGCCAGCGGCGATAGGCTGAGCGGTTCTTCCACCAGCCAGTACGGTCCAGCCGAGGTTTTTCGGATCAGCTTCCAAACATGGTCGATTAGTCTAGCCTCACTTACGTCAAAGTTGGTCTCCACACCGTTTTCTTTCAGAATCCGAATTAACTGCTCGCGGTCTGGATTAAACACATCAACATCAAATTTTTCGCGCAAAAGGTCGGAGTACTTGACGCGCGACCATTCACAATCGAGATCAATGTCGAATCCGCCTACGTGAAACTTCAGCGTCCCCCAGGTCTGCATCGCTACATATTTAATCATTTCCTCGTAGAGTTTAATACCGTCCTCATAGTTTTCGTACGCTGCATACGACTCAAATGCGATATGCTCCGGCAAGTGCTCATCGTCCACGCCTTCGTTCCTAAACCTTGGCCCAATATCGTACACTTTTTCAAATCCGCCACCAAGCAACCGCTTAAGCGGCAGCTCGTGCGAAATTCGCAGGTAAAAATCCTCGTCCAAGGCATTCATGTGGGTTACGAACGGCGTCGCATCGGCTCCACCGGTGGTGTGCTCCAGTACCGGAATGTTGATTTCGATAAAACCATGCGCGTTCATAAAATCACGCGTTGCCTGCCAGAACTTCGATCGCCGGACTAGCCTTTCGCGCACTTCTGGATTGACGTTCATGTCGACATAGCGCCTGCGGTAACGCTCTTCCTTGTTAGTGAACTTTTCCGGCAACGGCCGAAGGCTCTTCGTCAATAATCTCACAAAGTTCGTAAACACCGAAATCTCACCGGTTTGCGATTTATCAACTGTGCCCTTAGCTTCCACGAAGTCACCAAGGTCAAGCAAACGCACGTCTTTTGCGCCCAGCATACCGGCGGGCGTCTCTTCAGCTACGGCCCGCATAAAAATTTGTACCTCGCCCGTATAGTCACGAAGTTTCAAAAACACCAGCTTACCAAATGACCGAATTGCTACAATTCTTCCTGCGACGCAAACTTCTTGTCCAGCCCGCTCCTCAAAATGATCTACCACATCCCGGATGAAAGTGTTGCGATGGCTCTTTGACGGGTATGGATCAATCCCTCGCTCGCGGAGTTCGTCAAGTTTTTTTAATCGTTCGTTTCGATAATCTTCCAACAACATGCCATATATTATAACACAAAATCAGAGATAACACGAAACAAATCCAAAAACCAAGCCCCGTAGCTGATCCTGGAGTTATTTGATACTGGTAATCTTGATCTTTTTGCCGTTAAATTCGAGTGTCTCTCCGGCTTTCCGCCCGAAAATCGCCTTGCCGATCGGCGACTCGTTTGAGATTTTCCCCTCAAGCGGGTTCGCTTCAGTCGGACCGACCAACGTATATTCTACTTCGCGTCCGCCCATGTCGAGCACCGCAGTTGCTCCTAGCGCCACGGAGTCGCGCTTTCCGCCGCGAATCACTTTGGCATTTTTCAGGATCTCCTGGATCTCCAAAATCCGGCTCTCAGCCATCTTCTGCTCGTTGCGTGCCGAACTATATTCTTCATTCTCGGACAGGTCACCAAAAGCCCGGGCCGTCGCGATTTTTTCTGCGATGGCTGGCCGGTTCGCAATTAGTTCTTCCAGCTCTTTTTCCAGCTCTTTTTTGCCTTCGGCAGTCAGGCTAATGCTTTTCTTGATCATTCTAAACTCCTAATACCTAATAGAGTTTATAGTATCGTTGCCAGCTTGTCAAGGGCGACTTTCCTGGTCTCGCCGGTCTTTCGTTCCGTCACTTCGGCGACGCCTTCGGCGATAGTCCGGTCCGAAATCACCACCCTTAGCGGAAGGCCAATCAGCTCCGCGTCGGCGAACTTTTCTCCCGGTCGCGCGTCGCGGTCATCAAACAAAATCTCGTCCTCATGGCCAGTGTAAAACTCCTGAGCTTTCGCTATACCGGCTTCCCCGATCCCCACCAGGTACACCTTGAACGGCGCTACCGCCTTCGGCCACACAAGCCCTTTGCCGTCGGCGAATTTTTCTGCGATCACTCCCATCACCCGAGAAATGCCGATCCCGTAGCAACCCATGTATACGGTCTGCTGAGTGTTCTTCTCATCGATAAACTTTAGCCCTAGCGGCTCAGAATATTTGAACTTTAGCTTGAAGATATTGCCAACCTCTGCCGCAGCGGTCGTCGCCAAATCCTCGCGCTTTACGCCAAGGTCCGCCAACACCTCCGGCAGTAAGACCTCCTCATTCAAAACCACGGATTTATCACTATTATAATATACGGTGTCTTCGCCTACCGGCAAGAAAGTTTGGTATTCGTGCGAGTATTTAGCGAAAATTCCACCGCTGGCAAATGTCTCGTAAGTCTCATCGAGCCCCAGCCTTGCAAAAATCCGCGCGTAGGCCTTCTCCACCTTGGCATAATAACGGTCCAAATCCTCCTCGGTCCGGTGGAACGAGTACATATCTTTCATCAAAAATTCCCGTCCCCGCAAAATCCCGCTCTTTGCACGCTTCTCGTTGCGGAATTTGGTTTGGAACTGGTACACCGCAAAAGGCAGATCTTTGTAGCTCGACACAAACGACTTCATCAGGTTTGTAATCGGCTCCTCGTGCGTCGGCGCTAAACCGAGCAACCCCCCGCCAGTCACCTCAGTCTTAAACCAGATGTCCACTTCCTGGTCTGAAAACCGCCCAGTCTTCTCCCACAGCTCTGGGTTCTGCAGAGAGGACAAAAGAACCTCTTGCCCACCGATCGCGTTCAGCTCCTCGCGGACAATGTTCTTGATTTTTTCAATCACTCGGAGGCCCAGCGGCAAGAAGTCGTACACCCCGGCCATTTCCTTGTAAACGTAGCCGGCGCGCGTTAACAAAGCTCCATTCCTAGCCGTTTCATCCTTCGGCGCCTCCCTTAGAGTTTTCATAAAAGTTTGCGTCATTTTCATGACGCTAATTATAACACAAGACAGAAAAATACTCTATCCTTCAATTATACCACACATTACCAAAAAAGTCAAGAGATACCCAGTACATAGAGCATGCTGAAAGCCACCCCGTTCCTTACCATGTGCGTCAAGATCCCGGCATAAATCGTGCCGGTCACCTCTCGCAACGCGCAAAGCACTACCGATAAACAAAACACATTGACGCCCACATTCCACTGAAAATGCAATAGCCCAAACAGTGCCGACGTAATCAATATCGATAGCGCCACCCCGCTCCATCCTGGTAGATCGCTAAGTTTTTCCCGCAGTTTGCCGTATAGCCATCCTCGAAAAATCACTTCCTCGGCGATCGGCGCCACTACCACCAGCGAGATAAATGACATGATCCGGTCTGCCCCGCTCATGTAGGCCATGAAGCCGGTTTCCTGGGCTTGCCCGGCGTCAAACCACGGGAATTGGCTAAAAATCGCTACCGCTACCGCCGCAATCAGCAAGGATACGATGAAACCAACCGGCGCCAAACCGATATCGGTCCAAGTCGGCCAGTCCTTTAGTCCCAACTCCGTTCGTGTCGACTTCAAAATTCCCTTAAAGTCGTCTTCGGCTGCCGGCGCGGATCTCTTTTTTCGTTTCAAAAGAACCCCGATCGGCACCAAGACCGTGAGCGCCACGGCTACGATGTCAGTTATGATATAACAGATTGCAAGCGGCACCGGGCGCGACAATGTTTCGGCCCCTAAAATCCAGGCCATAGCGAGCCCCACCACGAACTGTGCGGCCATCATCGACACGAACGCCCACGCACAGAGGACAAGCACCCACATCAACACTTGCCACCAGGTCTTTTTGTCGGACGCGGCGGCCGGCTTGGTATTTTGGTTGCTAGTCGTTTTTTTACGCATTAGAAAAACCTCACTATATCTAAAATTGTTACTACGAACATAAGCGCAAGTAGCACGAAAAACGCCCGGGCTACGATTTTTTCTTCAGTTTCTTTGGTGAGCTTCTTTTTGCGAAGTTTGTAGATGGCAATCAGCAGCCAGCGGCCACCGTCGAGCGCAGGGATTGGTAACACGTTCATGCAGGCGAGCGAAATCGAAATGATTGCCGCGAGGTAAGCCAGATTGGACGGGCCAGCGGCGGTAAAGGCCGGGAATAGCACGCCGATAATTCCAACCGGCCCAGACACCGAATCGCCCACCGCCGAAATTGCCGCCTGTCCGCTCTCGCGAATGCCGGCGTCGGGGCTGAATAATCTGCCGACTCCGGTTACCAGATTCCAAAGGAGCTCACCTACACCTTGGAACGTTTGGCCAGTGATTTGCAAAGTCACGCCCACGCCCACCAGCGGTGCCGACCAAGTCGCAAATGAGGTCAGTTTAGACCCTTCCATAGTGACGCCAAGCAAATAATCGGAGCCGGAAGGATTTAAGGTTACTGCAGTCTCTATGGTCTCGGCGTCTTTATTACAGTCGCAGGTGCCCGGTTCACATGACGGCTGCTTGATGCAATCCTCGCTCACATTGCGCATCACCACGAAATTCACAGTCTCCCCCGCGTGCGCTTCGTCGTAATCGGTAATATCGCTAACGTGTTTCATGCCTTCACCATTAATGCCAAGGATATAGTCGCCGGGTTTCAGTCCGGCTCTATCGGCCGGAGAGTCCTCCGCTACTGTTACAATTTGCACTGGCACCCACTCGACTCGGTTGTCGCTACTGATCGCAAACTGTCCGTCAATAAAGTCCGGCATGCCAGTCCAAGCCAGAACGGTTAAAATCACCGCCGCGACCAGCCAGTTCATCGTGACCCCGGCGAACAAAATTTTTGTTTTGGCCAGGAAGCTCGCCGCGCCGAAAGTTCCCTTCCTGGTGTCGGCCGCCGATTCCCCGTCCATTTGGCAGAACCCGCCGATCGGCAGCCAGTTCAAGCTGAAAATCATGCCTTTTTGTACGAGACTTGATTTCTCACCACTAGAATAAACGACTTTCGAGAGTTTGTCTTTCTCCCACTCGGATTTTGGCAGACGTCGCCACTTGCCGGTCTTCGGATCCTTAATCCACGCCATCGCTCGCGGCGGAAAACCAATCCCGAATTCGAGCACGTTTACACCATTTCTTCTGGCGGCCACAAAATGCCCTAGCTCGTGCAAAACCACTAATATCATTAGTACCAGAAGCCCGACAACGATACCGATAAAAATATCCATAAACTTATTATATCACTTCCCGAACCGACGGTCACGTTTTTCATATACCGCTACAATGTCGGCGATATCTTTCCCGCTCATTTCCGGGAAATATTTTTCCATAAAATAGAACTCGGCATAGGCGCTGCGCCACAGCATAAAACCAGAAATTCTCTGCTCGCCCGAAGTGCGGACCACCATGTCCACGTCTGGCACCTCCGGATGGTATAGATGTTTGCGGATAGTTTCCGGCGTGATTTCGCCCTCTACTTCGCTAGCAATCTGCGCCGCGTCGGCAATTTCCTGTTCCCCACCATAGTTAAAGCAAAAGCAGACTGTAATTCCGGTGCAATCGGCCGTAATTTTTTCGGCCTGCTCTAATATGCTGATCAGTTTTGGCGAGAGTCGTTTTCTAGATCCTAAGAATAGCACCCTGGCGTTATTTTTGGCCATCTCTTCGGCGTATTTTAAGCCCTGGTTTTTCGCGAGAGCCATCAAATAAGATACTTCCTCGGCGCTCCGACCCCAGTTTTCAGTAGAAAAAATGTAAAAAGTCAGAAATTTCACGCCTACTGCCGCTGCAGCACGAGTGAGCTCCTTGAACGTATCAAGTCCTTTTTTGTGCCCTTCCAGAGTTGGCAGGCCACGCTCCTTAGCCCAACGACGATTGCCGTCGGCAATAATCCCGATATGTTCGATCATATCTTCATGATTTCCTCAGATTTGGCTTTAAATGCCGTATCGATCTTGTCGCTGAACTCTTTCGTGAGGTCGTCGATCTCTTTCTCAGCGCGCTTTTTGACATCTTCGCCGAGCTCTTCCGCGGCCTTGATGCCTTTTCTAGCGTCCTCGCGCACGTTCCGAATTGCGATCTTAGCCTGCTCGACTTTTCCGGAAACAGTCTTAACGATCTCCCGGCGTCGTTCCTCAGTCAAAGCCGGAATCGGCACACGGATGACGCGACCATCATCAGCTGGGTTAAGTCCTAGTGTCTGATCCGCGCGGATTGCTGAAGCGATCGCCTGGATAGTCGACGGGTCGAATGGCGTGATGACGAGCAATGTCCCATCTGCCGCCGTCACATTGGCTACCTGTCCAAGCGGCATAAACTGGCCGTAGGCCTCAACCTTCACGCCGGACAACATGTCCGGATGCGCCCGTCCGGTCCTAACTTTTTTCATTTCATCATTAAATCGAACGACGACTTCCTCCATCGCTTTGCGCTCTTTGCTAGTATCGAACATAAAAACTCCTTTTTTATAAGACAATTATAACATAAAAATAACAAAAAATATCTCTTCGGGGATGAGTCTCTCGCTTATGCCTTCACGAGATTCGGGCTCGTTACGCCTCGGCGGTGGCCTCAGAAGCCCCTTAGAGATATTTTTGTTCTTTGCTATTACTCAGTTACGCCAAGCTCAATGCGCTTAAATTGCTTCACAGTGATGTTTTCACCAGTTTTTGCGATGGCTTCCTTGATAAACTGCTCGACAGTCTTGGTATCATCCAAGATATACGGCTGATTCATCAAGACCTTATCGGCGAAAGCTTTCTTCACCTGGCCCTCAAGGATCTTATCCTTCATATTCTCTGGCCCCTTGAAATTAGCTTCAAGTTCGGCAATTTTCGCGGCGCGAGCTTCCTCTGGGATGTCCTCTTCAGACACGTAGAGTGGAGCCATTGATGCAACTTGCATCGCAATTTGATGAGCGAGCGTCTTGAACTCGTCGGTTTTTGCCACAAAAGAAGTTTCGCAGTTCACTTCCACGATTGCGCCGAGACGGCCATCATGAATGTAAGCCTCTACTAAGCCCTCGCGCGTCTCGCGATCGCCGCGTTTTTCAGCCTTAGTTAGGCCTTTCTTTCGCATTGCCTCGAGCGCCTTGTCAAAATCGCCGTCTGCTTCGACCAACGCCTTCTTAGCGTCGGTGAGTCCGGCGCCCGAAAGCTCCTTTAGCTTTTTAATTTGTTCAACTGAAATTTCAGCCATAGTTTTTGCCTCCTTAAACTTAATTTACGCAATTTATTTCTTGCCTTCTTTGATCGCTTCAATGAAATAATCAAGAGCCAACTTGGTCGCCTTGATCGAGTCGTCATTCATTGGAATGACATAGTTAATATTGGACGGATCGACGTTGCTGTCAGTTAGCGCCACGACCGGAATATTTAGCACGTTTGCCTCGCGTACAGCGTTCTTGTCTTCGTTCGCGTCGGTGACAATTAGAAGCGCTGGCTGTTCGGTCATGTCTTTGATACCGCTGTAGCGCTCATTTAGCATATCAATTTCTTCTTGATAGCGCTGAACCTCAAGCTTCGAGTAGCGATTTTCGAGCTCGCCAGATGCCATGCGACGCTCCAGGTCTTTAAGCTTCTTGATTTGGCGATTGACGGTCTCGACGTTCGTCAAAGTTCCGCCGACCCAACGCTCGGTTACGTACGGCATTTCTACGGACTCAGCGGCCTCACGCACGATGCCCTTCATCTGCTTCTTGGTGCCGACGAATAGCACCTTTTTGCCGGCCTTTACGGTCTCGGTGATTTTTGGCAAAGCCGCCTCAAAACCTTCAGCGGTTTTCTCCAAGTTGATAACGTGCGCGTCCTGGCGCTTGCTATGGATATATGGCGCCATCTTCGGGTGCCAGCGGCTCGTCTTGTGCCCAAAATGAGCCCCAGCTTCAAACAGAGCCTTCATATCGACATTCACTGTCATATGATTTCCTTTCTCTTCGTTCCCAGGCTTCACTCACGAGGAAATCCCCCAGGAACTGTTTCGTTAAATAATATATAATTCCATTATATCACACCTTTACTTTTTAGTCAAGGCGTGCTATAATGATCACTAGTTATGAGTAAAACAGATTTACACCCGAAAGATTATCGTGCTGTCGTCTTTATGGACGAGGCTGCGAAGTTTTCGTTCCTCACGAAATCGACTGCGAAGAGCGAAGAGACCATCAAGTGGGAAGATGGCAACGAGTATCCGCTAGTAAAGATTCAGATCTCTAGCGCTTCTCATCCATTCTTCACCGGTGAAGAAAAGATTATCGACACCGAGGGTCGTGTAGACCGCTTTAAGGCTCGCGCCGCTAAAGCCGCCAAGCTCAAAACCGCTTTGGAAAACAAAGCCAAAAAAGCAGCAAAGGCCGCTGAGAAAAAGTCAAAGTCTGGTGACGAACAATAAAATAACCCTTCGGGGTTATTTTTTCGTTGGGCACCCTCGCAGTTTTAGAGTGCCCAACAGACAAATGTAGAGTATGCTGAGAAATTAACGCCGTTTCTTTGGATCGCTCTTGCGGCCGCTCGCGATAATTCCGAGCGCCACCACGCCCAGCGTGAAGAACATGATTAGGCCAGTGGTGAGATAGTCCTCACTGGAAATGTTGAGGTTTTGGAACAATCCACCAGTGTCCGGTGCGCCAGCGTCCGGTACTTCCGTGGCAGTGTAATCAATCGTCAAAGTGAACGGTACATAAAGCGTGTTGCCATCAGCATCTTTTGCCACGATCATGATGGTGTAGGTGCCGCTGGGCTTTCCGGCAAGCGAAGCCGAAACCACGTCCCCAGCCTCGAGTTCATCGCGGTTCAGGGTCCCGATCAGTTCGTTATCAAGATAAAAATCGGCAGTGCTGACGTCGTAGCCAAAGTCATCAACTGAGATGTCATACGCGCCGGTTACCGGATTAATCGTATATGACGCCGTTAGCGGCAGATACAAAAACTCAATATAGCCTTCTGGTGACGGCACGCCGTCATCTCCAATCGCTTCCGCAGTGATGATGTATTTGCCATACTTTGTGACTGTAAACTCGATATTTTCTATGGTGCCCGGCGTGTCCGGGTCCAAATTGTCGTACGTCGCGAGATCGGTCGTCTCGCCGGTGTCGACATGGGTTTGGGTTAAGGCAACTTCGGTGGCGTTTTCATATTGTATCGTCACCGTATAGTTTGGGAAAGTGATCGTTTTCCCGTCTTCCGGTGAGCTTAGCCCCACCGCTGGCGTGCTCCCCACTACACGCACCACCACAGTGTCGGTCACGGCCGACAATGCACTGGCTCCTGGGCTTGGGATGTTCGCAGCGACCACCGTCATCGTGCCCACTGCAAATAGACCGACCGCGCCAAGAAGCCTTTTCTTTGCTTTTTTCATACTCTACTCTTTATGTTTTATGTTTATTTTGGCCGCGCTTACTGCTCCACACAGCGACGCTAATCTATATCATGAATCTAGATCGGCGTTCTCGACGCTTCCTTACCATAATTATAATCCACAAAATTATGGCTGTCAATAGTAAAACCATAACTACAATAATTGGTGCCGGTAAAATCAAAATTATTTGCGATATCGTCTCGCTCTCACCGGCCGCCGACACCGTCCAAGTTGCTTTAAACAGCCCAAAATACGGCGTCTCTTCCCATTTATCTGATACTGCGAGTTCGGCGTCCGGTATAATAGAAATTCTTGCAGTACTCGACGGCGTTTCGTAATAAACTTGCCCAAATACGCCTTCAACCTTCAAGTTGCCACCCGCCGTGAAATCTACGTTACCAGTGTTTTTGACTTTGCCGACGGCATTGATGATGTTTTTAGTATTGCCATCAGTGTCGGTAAGCGAGCGATGGATTTCAGTGCTGGTTATCTCAGCGGAAGTAATTGTTTCGCCGTTAGATCGCCCGTAAACCACTAGGCCTGGGCTCGCCTCGGTTTTGATGCCACCAGAATTTGTCGTGCTAGATAGAGTGTGGGCGAAAAGCACCGCATATTGTCCGCCAGCCGGAATACTATCTGGTGTCGTGATTCTGTACTCTACCACTACACTTTCGCCTGGCCCGGCATTGAATTTCGGGCTCGTCGTGTACGCGCCGTCTGGCCCCTTAAAAGTAATCCAGCGCGTCATTTGGGTATAACTATTCTCCTGGCTAAATCCGAGCTGATACTCACCAGATTCCTCTGAGTATGTGTACGAATATGGCGAAGCATACACCTCAAATGGCATATCAGAACTGCCGTTATTGGTCACCTTAAATGAATCTTCGTAGACAACGCTTGGTTGCAACTGCAGAATTTTACTGACTGGGCTAATGCTAATGCTGGTCGCCACGCCAGTTTCGGTCTCGTTTGTATCATCTTCGGCGTGTGCCATCATCGGCGCGCCGGATATTGTCAGGCCAACCGCCATCAAGATCGCCGCCACTGCAAATTTATGAAAATTTATCTTCATTAGCCTCCTTGTTTATTTCATTATAGCATACCGGAACTAAAGTTCGCTAATATTTTCATGCACGCAGGTTGCAAAATCTGCCATTTTTCAAAATTTATGTTATAATGTAATTATGCGCCTGTGGTGGAATTGGTAGACACGCTACCTTGAGGTGGTAGTGGCCAAACCTACGGCTGTGCTAGTTCGAGTCTAGTCAGGCGCACCAAATAAAAAAGAGCCTACGGCTCTATTTTTATTTGGTGCTGCCTGGAGCTCGCTTCGCTCGCAAACAGGTACACTATGGCGCCCTTATTTTTGTTTAATAACCCTTTTACTGTATTCTTAACTATCTCCGCCAGCTTTTCTTTATCATCGACATCTTCTACAGAGTAAAAAGGTTTAGCGTTCTTATATGGGATTACTTCATCCATGCCATATTTTGCATTCTCGGGCACCCTTTTTACGAGTAGACGATCATCGTAAATACCACCAAAGATTAGACCGTTGGAATAAAGCATAAATTCACCCATCATCGGTCGATAGGTAATACCTGGTGCTTCTGATAGTTGTTCTAATATAAAATCGCGATATTCTTTGGTACTTGCCATTTACTCGGCCTTTTCCCATCTTTTTAACGTCGGGAAGACTTTCGCGCAATATTCTTTCATTTGTTCGTTGGTCATGCCGGCTTGTTCGCCGAACTGGGAGCACTTCTCGATATATTCCTCCATTGAGCATTTGTCAAGAAATTCGCCATCTTTATAACACCATTTGCAATAATCTTCGTTCTTGCTACCATCTTTTTCGATGGCAAACATTTCTTCTGAGGTTAGTGGCATTGCGCAGCTTTGACAAATTTTTTGTTCCATAATAATGAATCCTTGTTTATTATTCTTATTATAGCATTTTCACGCTACTTCTAGTGAACCGGCCTTTATTATGGTTGCCGCTTCACGCGCTATCGTGCACCATTTTACAAAAACACCTATGCTTCGGTCGACCACCGTTCTCTTTTGTGCTAAACTTCGAGTAGCACTATAGCGTTAGCGTATTAAAACGCGAGCCTAGCGTGTGGAACAAAAGCGAGGAACCAAAAATGCGAGAGAAGCTCGGTAGGAGTGCCCAAAGCTTTTTGAAGAAGCTTTGTTTTGGAGCCATAATCTCCTCCATTTTGATAGGAATGTTTTTGGCGACTGCCAATATTTCTGCTGTTCATGACGACGTTTCCATCAAAGTCGACGTTAGTTGTTCTATCTCGGCCGCTAATGGCGGCGACGGGTATTATTCTGTTTCAATCATGCCAGGTACAAGCAGTGAAGTCGTCGGCACGCCGATTAATGCTTCTTGCGATGATGCTAATGGCTATGATTTATACGCCATCGGTTACAGCAATGACAACTACACGGTCAGAAACACCGAGCTTATTTCTGCATTGGACGAGGATTATAACATCCAGACTGCGACCTCTGGCGACGACTCCTATTGGGCTATGAAAGTTGCAGGGTCAGGAACACTTCTTTGGGCCTTACCGCAGAGGAAGCCGTGGTTTATTATAATTTTTGTGCCGCTTCGGCTGGCACCGTATGCGATGACACGACTATTGAGAGCGCGGAAGTTGACATTTGTCTGTCCGGGTGGCGCTTACCGACTTCGGCTGAAACTGCTGCCGCTGTGGAGCAACTAGCTAATATGAATGCGGTGAAAAGCAGGTATTATACCGGCGGTAGCCTCAGTAAAACTTATGGATATTTCTGGAGCTCTACGGGCTATGACGCGGTTTATCAATACCGTTTGCGCTACAATGGCTCAGCACTTCAAAACAGTTATATGTATAAGTATACTGGGGCCAATGTTCGCTGTGCTAGGGCGACTGACTATGTCACCACGACTGTGAAATTTGCCGGTTCCGGAGTCGAAAGCGTAACCTTCTATAATGCTCCGGGCGGCGGTCAATACATGGCTTTTTAGTCTCCGCAAAAGCCACAGAAGGCGAAGAAGAGGTTGAGGCTTATGAAGAAAACGTAGGCTCGGCGACTCCGAACCACAAGCTCCATTAATCCAGGATTATGTTAGCCTTGCCAGCATTCTTTATGCCGTGGTCGACGGAGAGACTTGCCGGATACTGTCTATTACGCTCAACACGAAGTCGAAAATCTCCCTGCTCTAGGGCTCGTTAAAGTTTCGCAAGTTATTAACTATGGTGGCAAAGAAGACTACTCGGAACAAGTTGTTCTTATCTGCCCGGTTTGGTTTATTTTTATTATAATATTTACAATCTTAATTACAACGATGACAATCATTTTTTCAGTACGCCATAAACGACGAGCCTTTCGCTCTAAAAAATGGCGCGTGGCATCATAACTTACGAATTTAGCATCTTCAATAATTCCGCTTCGCTCAGCCTGGATATTCCTAGTTTATCGGCTTTCTCGGTTTTGGATTTTCCTGGCTTGTCGCCCACAATTAGTGCCGTTGTCGTTCTAGTTACGCTAGATGTCACTGTCGCCCCCAACGCGCGCAGTTTATCCTCGGCCTCTTCTCTACCCATCGACGCGAGCGTGCCGGTCACCACAAAAGATTTACCAGCTAGTGGCAAATCTGCGCCAGCGTCATCCTGCGGCCACACACCGAGCTCCCTAAGCTCGTCGAGCATTTTAATATTGTCCTCGTCCGAGAACCAGGCCACGATCGATTCGGCCACCACTTCGCCAATATCGGCCACCTCTAGTAAATCGTCCTCACTGGCCTCGGACAACTTGTCTAGCGTGCCAAATTTTCGTGCCAGACTAACCGCGGTCTGCGTGCCAACGTGTCGAATCCCTAGCGCCGTGATAAACTTGGCCAGCGTTGGGCTCTTGGCGGCACGGATCGCATTCACTAAATTCATGGCGGACAGGTCTCCAAACCGCTCTAATTTCGCCACCCGTTGCGCGTCCAGGCGGTACAAGTCCGCTAGCGATTTGACCAGCCCGCTATCCACCAGCGCCGATACATTTTTCTCTCCTAACCCCTCAATGTTCAAGGCCGGCTTAGAAGCATAATATTCTATTGCACGTTTCAAGATTAAATCCGAACTCTCGCCCTTCACGCGGTAAACCACTTCCCCGTCTGGTCGCTCGAATTCTAGCTCAGGGTATTGTTTTTTTAGCTCGCTTGCAAAATCATAAGGCTTAGCCCCATCCGGTCGCAGCGGGATCAAAACTTCCTTCACTTGCGGAATAATGTCACCGGCCTTATAAATAATTACCGTGTCACCGATTCGGACGTCGAGCCGAGCAATTTCGTCGGCGTTATGCAAAGAAGCGTGCCGCACGGTAGTCCCGGCAACTTGTACCGGGTCAAACAACGCTACCGGTGTCGCAGCACCAGTTCGCCCAATTGAAATTACGATATCCTTTACCTTTGTGGTAGCCTCTTCGGCCGGAAATTTGTACGCCACTGCACCGCGTGGAGTTTTGCCGACAATTCCGAGGCTATCGTATACCGCGCGATCATTTATTTTAATTACCATGCCATCAGTATTGAATTTTAGGCCCTTGCGATACTCATCTAAATGATCGATGTAGTCGAAAAGACCCTTCTTGTCATCGCCAGAAAACACCCGATCCTCTCCGGACGTTTGGAAGCCGAGTTTGCGCAAGGTTTCATATGTATCATGCCAAGTCGGCGTGTCTGGCGTCACGAGGTCGTAGGCAATGAAACGTAGTGGTCGGCTTGCCGCCACTTTCGGATCTAGCTGCCTGATCGATCCGGCGGCTAAATTGCGCGGGTTGGCAAACTCGCCCTTTAGTTTCTCGAAATCCGCCTTGAAGATAATAATTTCCCCGCGCACTTCCGCCGTGTCGGCGTCGATTTTTAATGGAATATTCTCGATAGTTTTAACATTGAGCGTTACGTTTTCGCCGATCAATCCATCCCCCCGCGTCACAGCCTGATAGAAGATACCGTTGCGATATTTCAGCGAACAGGCCAGTCCGTCCATCTTAATGTCGGTGAAAAATTCGGCGATTTTCCCGCCTGGCAATAGTTTCTCGTTGCGGGAAACCCAATCTAACACTTCTTCGCGCGAGAACACATCCGCCAGCGAAATCATGCGCTTGTCGTGGGCTACTTTCTCGAACTTATCCAGCGCCCGCCCAGCTACGCGCTGCGTCGGCGAATCCGGCGTGATCAGCTCTGGGTACTCTGCTTCGAGCTGCGACAGCTCATGTTTGAGCGAATCGGCCGCCGCCTCACTCATGATCGACTCATCCAGCACATGATAATGATAGCGGTAATCATTAATAAGCCCCCTAAGCTTTAAAATTCGCGCCGCGGCTTCACTTTTTGTCATGCTTTAAATCCTTAGTGTCGTACCCTAGCATCCAGCGGTAGTACAAGTACAGGTAGGCTGATATGTATATGCCGGTAAAACAAGTCATCACCAGAAGGCACACCGGCACAAATGGCACCCCGGCCGTCCACTCAAATTGCTTCATGAATAGGTCGAATGCGATCAGCGGCAACATTACTGCCACCCAAGTTACGGCCAGCACTAACAACAGCCCCACTAACCTCAAAACAAATTTCACCCTTCGTCCCATCATCAATTCGGATGCCGTACGCAGCGCTTGCATGGGATACAACCCCGGAGCGCTCACCGCCACTAGCGCCATCAAAGAAGACGACAGTAGGTACCCGGATAGCAGAATCATCAGCGCGGCAAAAATGAAAAACACCAAAGCGTAAAACGGCGTCGCCAAAAATTCAGTCTGCACCGCCGCAGAATACACGATGATGAGCAGGAAGATCGGCACACACTGGATCACCGCAACCACGAACACCACAAAACTAGAAATCAGCGGCGTCATAGCGTTATAGAGCGCGTCGCGCAATTTGATTTTTCGTTGTGCCAGCCTTTGGCGCAGTATAAAGATTGTTGTCAGCCATAAAATTAGAAAAATCAGCACCGTAAAGACAGTCCCGGACTCGGTCTGTTCACTAGACAAGCCACCAGTCGTGATCGTGGAGATTAATAGGAGTCCGGACTTCGCCATCACCCCGATATCTCCGTTCCCTACCTGCTCGGTTGTTTGGTCTAGTACGGTTTGAAACTGCTGGTAAGTCGCCTCGTTCATCAAGCCGACGAACAGCACTGCTGCCACCGCCGAAACAATAACCAACGGCAAAAATAACTTCCAGTTTTTAAAAATCATCCGAAAAGTTATGGCGGCATGGTGCATGATGCCGGGCACTTTTGTGTCGCGGCGGTAATCTTCGCGGTACGAGCGCCGGAAGGATTTGTGTGGGCTTTTACTAGTGGATTTCGCACGAAGCCAGCAGGACACTTTGCTCATTTTATTGCGGATTTTACTAGTGCGGCGGGGTTTCTTAGAAAGTTTTTTTTCCATTTTCTAACCCTTCAATGCGTTTTTCTTGTGGTGGGGGGGTGCTGAACAAAATATTGAA
>ODAI011429401.1_pt1 | contig 70803 bp, 53 predicted proteins | sample 1539321 | NCBI WGS metagenome assembly ODAI01 (sample SAMN02144231, study PRJEB22623) | gut metagenome | biome: sheep rumen | host: Ovis aries | place: New Zealand
ACTTGCGGTATTCTTTGAAGCTTTTAAAATCCAGCTTGTCCTGCCAGAACAGCAGCACATAGAGCGTCATGTTCAATACGATCTGGTGCACGCCCGGCTCGGTATACAATCCGCAGTTGCGCGTGGGGTGCCGCTGGAGATAGCTGTAGAGGAGCACGCCTTTGCCCGGGAGCTCCCGCTCATAGCCCTTGGAGCCCTCTGTACCGGTGATAAAGCTGAGACCGGGATACGCGTTGACGAGACTCGGCACGGCATAGAAAGCCGCCCAGAATACAATGCCGATCGCGGCAAAGAAGGTCACGGTCTTGAGCCAGCGGGACAAAAAATGTTCCTTGTCGCAGTAAATCGCGATCTGCGTGCTCAATACGCCGATCATAAACTGGAACAGCGTCCCGACGCCTGCGCCGCCCCCGGTGTATATTCTGGTGAAGATCGTAGATACCAGGAAAAGAACGCAGAAATAGAGGGAATACGCCGAGCGGTATTTTTTCTTTGTAACGATCAGCCAGCCATACAGTCCCAGCAGCGCAAGATATTTCAGGTTCCCTGACAGATACTTGGCAAACAGGCAGCTCCCGGGAATGATATACATCACGTAAATCAGGAAATACTGCGCAATGACTGATTTTTTAAAACTGATTTCCATTTTTTGTTACGCTTCTCTCAATCCTGGGGAGTTCAGAGGGGCAATCCCCTCAAACTGTTTAATCCCACGGGGACTAAACAGTTTTAAGTAAACAGCTTTGCCCATTCTTTGCAGATGACTTCGACGTCCAGCCGCTCCCGGATGGCCAGGTTTCGCTCGGCAAAGGTGCGAGACAGCGCTTCGTTTTCGATCAGCGCGCAGATCTTTTCCTTCATGTCCAGCGCGTCGCCCACTTTTGTCAGAAAGCCGTTTTCCCCGCTTGTGATATACTCGCGCGCGCTGCCGGGCGCGTGGTCGGTGGAAACGCAGGGGACGCCGATGCACAGCGCCTCCAGCAGAGAATTGGAGAGCCCCTCATAGTTGGACGGCAGAACAAAACCGCTGGACTGCGCCATAACGGAATGAATATCGGAAGAAAAGCCCTTGAGGATAATATAATCCTCCGCGTGGAGCGCATGGATCTGCGCGGAGAGCGCCTCCTCCATGTTGCCTTTCCCGTATATTTCCAGACGGTAATCGGGATGCGCCTGATGCACCATGGAAAAAGCGTCCACCAGCATCGGCATGTTTTTCTGTTCGTCCAGCCTGCACGCGGAAATAAACTTCTTTTCATGGGCAGACGCCGTCCAGAGCGGGAGCTTTTTCGTGTTGACAGGGTTGGGGATGACGACGCCTTTTTCCCGGATCGCGCCGTCAAAATAATTGCGGGCAGCGGCGCTCTGAAACACGATCTTTTTCGCCCGGGCGAGCATCACCTGCAGCAGCTTGGTACGGATGCCCAGAGACATGTACGTGCCCGGATCGTTCCGCAGGGAAAAGATCAGCGGATATTTGGAAAGCGCAGTGAGCACGGCCTCGGAGATGATCAGGGAGAGCACATAATCCGGGGCAAATTCACGCACCATAGCGCGGATACGCAGGCTTCTCGTCGCGAAACGGATCGGGGAGATCTTCGATTTTACCGCTACATACCGGACCTTGACCCGGGAATCCAGCGCATATCTTGCCTGTTTTTCCGTTTCTTCATCGTTGAACGCGCAAATATACAAAACCTCATACCGATGGTTGACCAGATAGCTCGCCAGCAGGGAAGCGACCCGCTCGGCTCCGCCGCCGGATAGTCCATGGACAACGAGCGCAATTTTTGTCATAGTCAATGCCTCCTGATCTATCAACACCGTCAAACGCCGTACTGATTGCGCAGGGTGTTCAAATCCCGTTTCCCCTCGTAGATCTGGATCAGCTTCTGATAATAGGCGTCGATATCGTCAAAGTGGATGTCCCGGCAATTTTCCGCATAGCGGGCTGTCAGCGCAGTGTCGTTCCAAAGCTTTTTGATTTTTGCCCGGAGCTCGTCCGAATTGCCGGCCTCGAAAAACTCCCCGGTTTTTCCCTCCTGGATCAGTTCCGGAATGCCGCCGATCTTCGCGCCGAGCACGGGCGTGCCGTACATCTGGCTCTCGAGCACAGAGAAGGGGCAGTTTTCGTATACCACGGACGGGCACACCGAAAACCGGGCTTCCCGGATCAGCTTTTCCAGCGCGGCCCCGGTCTGAAAGCCCACGTTCTTCACGTTTTCAATGCCGTTGACCTGCTCCTCCAGCGGCCCCGAGCCGGCAAAAACGAAGGGGATGTCCGGCAGGGCCCGGCACGCACGGAGCATCGTTTCGATCCCTTTTTCCATGGAGAAACGGCCAAAGTACAGAACGTAGTCCTTCTTCTCGGTAGGACGCCACTCCACCTTATCCACAAAATTGTGGATGGCAATGGTTTTTTCCGCATAGACAGGATTCGTGTCCAGCTTGGTTTTTAAAAACGCGGAGCAGCAGATGATGGCATCAAGCTTCCGGTAAGCGCTGTTTCGCCGCCAGAACGAGGCCTCGACCGCGCCGACGACGCTTTTGGCGGTGCTGCCGTGGATGCACTTCCCCTTGATGCAGTTCACATACTGCCCGTGCAGGCACTTTTCGCAGTTTTCGTGCGTGTTGGGGTTGTGCAGCATATGATTGGGGCACACCAGCTGAGGGTCGTGGGCCGTATAGATGATCCGGCAGGGATGCCCGGTCTCCTTCCGCCATTTGGCGATTTCCACGATGATGGAGGGCGTCAGCTGATAATTGAAGTTGTTCAGATGGCACACATCCGGCTGAAAGCTGTCCAATACCTGCCGGATTTTCGAGCGCGCTTCGGCGCTGTATACCGTTCTGACAGGATAGGTGATTTTGGAGAGCATGGACCCTTCGTGGAAGTCCATTTCGCTTGTATAGGCGTTTACGCTGTTCCCGACCGTGCGGCCCTTGCTGTCCATGCCAAAATACTCCACCTCATGGCCGCGCGTCTGCAAATATTCGCCGACCTTGAGCGTATAGGTCTCCGCACCGCCCTTGGGATATAAAAACTTGTTGATTACCAGGATCTTCATCTTTTGCACCCGCCCTTACTCTCTGTGATCATTCTTTCTTATCCTCTACGAGGTGTAACACAAAATAACAGATTTTCCGGATCGCGCCATTCAATAGACGCGTCAGTTTCCCAAAAGCACGCGCCAGCAGCGACCGGAGGCCGGACAAAACCGGCAGGGGGGATGCCGGTGCGCTCGCAGCAGGCGCGGCGAGGGGCGCGGAGCGCTTTCGCGATACCGCATAGAACGTATATCCGAAAATCAGCGGCGTTGCCGCGATCAGGGGATAACCGTAGCGAAGCAGGCCGTTCACATGGGACATGAACAGACCGATCATCAGCACAATATGGGGAACCAGACCTAAGACAGAGCGCAGGGAGCGGTGCCGGAGCGCGTAGCCGATCATGGCGATCAGTATCCAGGCATAGAGCCCGTTCCCGTAGAAAACACGCGTAACGGGATGATCCAGCCAGCTGTTCCAGTAATTGACCATCTTCAGCAGATTGCTGAAATTCGCGTAATCGACCTGATGGAACGCCGGGTCCTTTGACATGGATACGCCGTTCCTGTTGCCGCTAAACCAGGGGTTGAAGTGCTCGAAGGAGGACATCAGGATCCCCTTGAGCATAATGCTCGGGTGCCGCAGAATAAAGCTTCTGTACAGGGCCAACAGCTCGTTGTGGTCCTCCTCAGTCCCGTGCCAGGTGGCCTTCACCGGGTCCGAAATCATCGGCGTATAATCCCGTACAATGGTCTCGTAATCCAGGGTGCCGTTGATGATCCGTATCTCATCCTCGGATAATTCATCCCCGTACTGGATGCAGTACAGCGCGATCTGCTGCACCTGCATGCTGTAGCGCTCCTGCTCTCTCGGCGGTTTGATCCGCTCTTCAAACCGGGGATAGATCCCTTTTTCCACCTCGAAAAAGAGCGAAACGACAAGAGCAAGGCAGATCACGAACCGGATTCTGTCGCCCTTATGCTTCGCCAGGAAAAGGACGAGCAGCGCAATGACGGCAATATAAAAGACCTCGCTGCGCGTAAAGCTGATCATGATGCTGCAAAAGCACAGGAGGGCAGCATCAAGCGTATTCACACGCTCTTTTTCCAGGCAGCTCAGATAGGATACGTAGAAGGCGAGATACCAGCCGGTATGGAGCACGTCCTTGAGTACGTGCTGCGCCGCGCGCTGCCACATCGGCATCAGCGCGAAAAAGAGGATCGTGAGGATATAGGCCGGCCTGGTCTTCGTGTACTGATAGACCCGGACGCTGACAAGCGCCATAAAACCGGCGTTGATCATATCCTGCAGCAGGACGATCTTGAAAAAGGACAGCGCGTCGTTCTGCGCTAAAACTCTGCCGGATTGAAACATCCAGCCATAAAACAGCGTCGGCAGAATAGGATTGGCGGCGTCTATTCTGATCTGGCCCATATAGCCCTTGATCTGACCCAGCGCGTCCATATCCAGAGAGCCCGGATAGCACATCACCAGAGAGGGGATCCAGCCCGCAAAAATCAGGACATACGCGATGACGAAGTGCCAGACCAGGACCTTGGTCTTCAAACGGCTGTCGAACTGCCTCGCCGTCCCACGGTCCAGCAGACCAAACAGCGCAGCAAGAATGGACGACAAGAGCGCAGCAAAGCCGAGAAAAACGATGGCATTGACAAAGACGCGGTGAAAACCGGCGCGGCCCGGAAGAAAGATTTCCAGCAAGCCGCTGTGCTCCATGGACAGCGAAATGACCATGTTGAAAGCTAAGGGCAGAGCGGCAAGACATGCTGCGCCGAGCCCCTGCCCGCCTTTTTTCATCAGCAGAAAATAACAAAGCCCCGCCACAACCGCGACAAGGATATATACCCATAGATAATCGGCGTGCAGCGCATCCCAAATCAGACGCTTCTCCGGCGTCGTATAATAGGATATTGCATCGTCACAGCTTCTCAGATAATGGAAAACCAGCAGGCTGAGCGCCGACAGCGCAGAAGCGACGACGGCGATCGGAACCGCTGCAACAGCAGGCAAACCGCTCTTATCTGTTATCTTCACGCAGACTGTATGCCTCCAATAAATAAGAAGAATATACCAGGGATTTTATTATTGCATGTGTTGGCCGCCGTACAGGGCGAGCGTCCTGCGGACGACGTCATCCCAACTGTACTTTTCGCAGATGAAATCAGCCGCCTCCGCCTGATAGCGCGCAGTCTTGTCCGGATGGTCGATCAGATCCTGCAGGGCCTTCAAAAGCGCGGAAACGTTTCCTTTTTCAAAGATGACCGCGTGATCGTCCACGACCTGGGTGCATTCCTCAATGTCGGAGACCACACAGCAATTCCCGTAGCTCATCGCCTCCAGAAGACTCAGCGGCATCCCCTCAAGGTCACTCGGCAGCACATACACATAGGCGTTGCTGTACAGCTCCTGCAGCACCTGGCCCTGCTGGAATCCCGTAAAGATCACGTCCTTACCGGCCAGCGCCTTTAACTGATCCATGTAGTCCTGGGTGTCAGAGGAACCGCCGGCGATCACGAGCTTTTTGTCGGTCTTGATGTCTTTCCAGGCCTCGACCAGATAATGCACGCCCTTCTCCGGCACAAGACGGCCTAAGAACAGGACGTAGGATCCTTTTTCCAGCCCCCAGCGCTTCGTGATCTCCGCGGCGTCCGCTTTCTGCGGCCGAACCACGCCGTTGGGAATGAAGACGGTGTCCCGCCCGTAGGTCTCCCGGAAATAGTTCTGCACGCCTTTGCTCAGCACAATGATCTCATCGGCATAGCGAACTGCGTTCTTTTCACCGCTTTTGATATACCACGAGGCGAATTTTCCCCATTTGGCTCTCGCCCAGTCGAGCCCGTGGATCGTGACGACGACGCGCTTGCCAAACAGCCTGGGCAGCCAGCACATAAAGGCCGGGCCCTCCGCATGGACGTGGACGACGTCATAGCGCCCGAACGCTGCCAGCAGGGCAGCCGAAACCGAGGCGGACATCGCCGCCAGACCCTTTTTGTCAACAGTCCATACGTTTTTCAGGTGGATCCCTCGGTAATCGTCCAGCTTCTGCGCGTCAAACTCCTGCCCGCTCACATGGTGCCCGGAGCGATTGAAGCAGGTTACGCTGTTGCCAAGCTCGACCATGCGCGTGGAAAGCTCCTCAACCACCACTTCGACGCCGCCCTCCCGGGACGGAATGCGCTTATGGCCAAACATTGCGATATGCAACGGGGATCCGAAATCTGTTTGATTGCCCATATTGCCGCCTTTCTTTTCCATGCACGTTTAGACAATTGCGAAATACTTTTCGCAATTGAAGACTCCCGCTTATTTCTCCTGCGAGGACTCCTGATTGCTGTTCTCTTCCGCCTGCAGCTGCTCCGCCGTGTACGCGGAATCGGTGTGCTGCATTTCAACTGTCTCTTCCGAGATCAGGTTTTCCATGATGTCGGAGGGATTGGCCGACGTGGATCCCCGCGCCGCGTCCGATTTTCCTTTTCTTCTCTGCCAGAGCCTTTTCTTTGTCTGCTTTGGCGACGCGTCCGTTTGTTCTGCCTCACTCTCGGTCTGTCTGTCCCGCGGCTTGTCGGTCATATTCATCAGATCCTCTTCCAGCTCGGCGTTGACCCCCACGCTGTCCTCTCTCGCCGCGTGGCGGTTTTTCCGGGAGCTGTTTTTCGTGGAAGAAGCCTGATTGCTGCGCGTATCCTTCACTTTCCCTTTTACGCCGTTGACGATACAGCCGATGATCCGCGCACCCGCTTTATCCATCTTCTGGATGGCGGTCTGGATCTCCGACATGACGGCCGAATCATAACCGACGACAAACACCGCGTTGTTGGTGACCTGGTTGAGGCTCAGCGCCTCGGAGACCATGCCGACAGGGGAGCCGTTGATGATCACATATTCATATTTCTCGATGAGCGAGGTAAACAGTTCTTCGATCGTGCCGTCGAGCGGGATGGGGTTGTGTTCCGGCAGCATCAGCAGCAGATCGAGATAGCCGTTGACATGCGTGATCACGTCATGCTCGTTGGCATCGCCGCGGTAGATGGCGTTGAGCGTGCTGGCATAATCGATCTCCGGCAGGAACATGGTTCCAATGTCCGGGCTGCGCGTGTCAAAGTCGATCAGCAGGGTGTGGCATTCCATCCCGGCCAGCTGAATGGCGATATTGGACGCAACGGCGGATTTGCCTTCCTTGGAGGTGGTGGACGTCACGTAAAAGCAGTGGTGCTTGTCTCTCGTGCCCAACCGGTTGCGCAGGATATAGGTCGAAGCGGAGAAGCTCTCCGCGGCCTCCGAATTCTTGATTCTGGTCATGATATTGCCGTTCTGTTCACTCCAGGAGAGGCTTTGCGGGATAATGCCGATCGTCTCCATGCCCAGAACGGAATCCACGTCCTTCAGATTGTTCAGTGTCGGGTGCATCAGCAGGCTGATCATCGCGATACCCATGCCGGCCAGGAAACCGAGAGCGCCGAGCAGCACCGCCAGATTCGGGCCTTCCCGGGAGATGCCCATCTGCGTGGCCATGGCGTCGTTGATGACCACCAGCGTGCCGAGCTGCAGCGCCTTGGGAATCACCCGGTTTCCGGCGTTGACAATGGAATTCCAGATGGCGACACCTTCCTCCGGGCTGCGCCAGATCAGGCTCATATCGATGATCTGCGTTTCGCCGTACTGGGAGAGGGACAGGTTGGCCGAGATATCGGACGGCTTGACGCCGATGAGTTTTTCATCCTCGATCACCATGCCGATCACCTTGCGGCTATTCAGCACATATCGGATGGCCGGCACCATATCTTCCGCCAGCATGAAATCCGCACTGGTGGCCGAGGTGCCGTTGCCGGTGAAAAAGCCCATCTCATTCCTGGCGCTGACGGCAAAGGAACCGTTGATTTTATAGATGACAAGCGACGACTGCACGTAGTTCATCGCTGTGAGCATGAGGCCGAACAGCGTTCCCGCGACCGTGGCAACGACGATCAGCTTCCAATGCTTTTTCAGGGCAAATATTATGTCGCTTACGCGTATTTTTATTTCGTCATCCATCGATGGTCATTCCTTCCCCGACATCTCGGCTTTTTTCTTTTTCCTTCTCACAAGAAGGAAGACTGCTCCCGCAAGAAGCACCACCAGTGCGATGACAGCGTAAAGCAGATAGTGGCGCATAAAGGAGGAGTTGACGGTGAAATGCTGAATCTCGGCCTGATCGCGCACCAGAATATCATGCCGCTGCGAGGCATCATCCCCGATGACGACATAGTAACTGCCCGGCGCCAGATCCTCATAATTTTGCGCGACGCCCGTCGTCGTCCAGGTATGGAGCAGCTCGTCGGAGGCGTTGTACAGCGACAGGCTGACGCCGGGGATCTGGGTGTCGCTGAACTCGTCGGCCAGGCCGATGGAAACGCGGATCATGCGGTTGGTCAGATTCAGCTCAGCGGCCGCTTCGCCGTTGATCCGGCCGTCGGCGGACACGCTGAGCGTATACTCGGCCGGATTCACGCGGTAATTCCCCGGAGCGGCTGTCTGTGTGATGCGGTAGGTCGTGGACTTGGTGATGTTTTCAAGCCGGATACGCCCCATATGGTCGCTTGTTACGGTAAAAGGCAGGCCGCGAGAGGGCGTAACGCTGAATTCCGCGCCGTCAACCACGCGCGATTCATGCAGCTCGTCCGTGACGTTGATGTTGATCCGTGTCCGCTCGAAGCGAATCGGGATGATCTCGGGCAGTGTAGAGGACTTTTTGATGACCTCAACGTCGATATCCTCCCGATACGAGGCATAGTACTCCGGGATCTCCAGCTGCCGCAGGAAATAACTGCCCAGGAAGATATCGTCGCTGACGCCGTAACCGGTCTCACTGCACGCGATTTCGCCTGCGGACTGGCCCGTGTGATAGCGCACCGTGCCGTCCTGCGTAATGATGTTGTCCGCCGCAAGGATCTCAAAGCTGCCCCCGGCGATATTCGCGCCTGTTTCAATATCTGTCAGCTGAATCCGGATACTGTTGCGCGAAGGGGTCATCGGCACCTCGACGACATAGGGCTCCGACCAGTCATAGGCCCCGTCGAGCAGGAAGACCACATTGTCGGCGGCGTCATATCCCTCCGGCTCGCTCAGCTCATGCAGCTCATATTCGCCGTCTGCGAGCTTCTCCGGGAAGAAGAAGGTACCGTCGACCGTCGTCAGGAAGGAGCGGTAGGTGGCCTTTTCCGGATAGTAGGAGTTGAGCACCTGCAGGGCGCCGCCCGCAAGGTAAAGCTCGAATCCCACGTTTTCCTGTTTGACGGTCTGATCGGTGGTAGCGTCCACCATCTTCACAAAGACGGCCGCTTTTTCACCGACCGTCGGCTCGGCTTCATAGCCGGTATAATCGTTGTGCGCGTGGCCGCCGCCGGACGGCATATAGGTGGGAACCGCCGTCGGCGTGGGTGTGGGAGGAGGTGTCGGCGTGGGCGATACCCAACCGCCGCCTCCGCTGACAGGCGCCATCGTGTGCAGGACGTCGTACTGTCCTTCACCGCTGCCGTTGATTCCCTGAACATCATATTCGCCTTCCAGACTTTGCGTGGGAGAGGGGGAGGGGGAAGGATAGACCGAATCGCCCAGATTCGGATCAAGCTCATGGTACTCCGGCAGCTGCATCAGGTGGAGACCCAGAAGCAGAATGACCAGCATCAGCATATACATCAGCCCGCTCATCAGGTCGGACGTCGGCTGCCAGAAGTTCAGATCCTCGTCATGTTTTATTTTTGTCTTCTTCACCGGATGAAAGCCTCGTTTCCGCAGAGATCCCGTACCGCGCAGGCGGCACAGGCCGCCGCGCGCCGTCCGGGACAGATCATAGCCGTCTGCCGACGGCGTGAATTACCGCTGCTCCTTCGGTTCCGTATCGATCAGCGTCTCAAATTCGTGCGTGGAAATCGGCTTGGACAAATAGAAGCCCTGTCCTTCCGTACAGCCGAATTTGCGCAGCATCGTCAGCTGCTCCATGCTCTCAACGCCTAATGCCGTCACCTGATAATGCTGCTGTCTCGCCTGCAAAAACACTTCTTCCAGAGCATCCTGGCTCTGGCTGTCGGCAAAGCGGCGCAGATCCAGCTTCAGCAGATCCGCGGAGAAATCGGGAATGGAGCTCAGAGAGAAATAATTGCCGTCAAAATCGTCGATGACGACCTTGAAACCCTTCTGCCGCAGCTGCTTCTCCGCTTCCACAACCGCATCTGGCGTCTGGGAATAGGACTTTTCCGCAATCTCAATGACCAGGTTCAGCGGAGAAATGTCGTATTCTTCCACAATGCCGGAGATATATGCGGCAACATCCATGGCCAGCACGTCCGTCTTGGTCACGTTGATGGAGACGGGCACGGGCCGGAGCCCTTTGTCGATCCACGCCCGGATCGTCGCGCAAACCTGCTTCCAGATATACTGGTCCAGCTTGGTAATGTATCCGTTCCGCTCCAGCACCGGCACGAACACCGCGGGGGAAAGGGTACCCAGCTTTTTGTGGTTCCAGCGCACCAGGGCTTCCGCGCCGGTGACGGCTTTTGTGCTGAGGTTATAAATGGGCTGCAGATAAAAGACAAAATCGCCGTCCCGGATACCCGAGAGGATCTGCGGCATCATGATCTGTTCATTATCGCCGGCAAGACTCGGCAGAATTCCGCCGACCTCGCCGCCGTCGGACGCGTAATAGCCCATCGTCCTGGGCAGGCGGTCCAGCAGCTCCGTGATCTGACGTATTTCGCGCCGTTCCCGATAGAGCGTCTGCTCTTCGACCGTGGGGATCACGTTCCGGTGAAATTCATAGGAAAACAATCCGAGCTGCCGGATCATGGTGTTCCAGGCCATGCGGTAAAGCAGGTTGAACAGCAATGACAGGATAACGCCGCCGATGGAGGTATAGAAAGCAACCTGAATACCGGCGAGCAGCGACTGTACGCTCATCAGCGCCATGTTCACCGACGTGAATTCGATGCCCTGAATGCCCAGGATCAGGCCGATAAAGGTGCCGAGCAGACCGAGGCCCGTCAGGGTGCCCGGAATCTGCGACACGAGAGCCTGCCAGCTGTGCAGCGCCAGCATATCCTCGTTGATATAATCGTCGATATCCGACAGGATCTGGCCGCTTTCGCGCTGTCCCTTGACTTTCGTCTGATATTCATAAAAAACCGAGTTCAACGTGCGCTGTCTGAAAAAATCCTCGGAGTGTTCGATCATGGTCCAGGCCGAACCGTCCCTGTCCAGCTTTGCCGTTTCTATGTTTTCCAGCGCGTTTTGGAAAGCGACGGAAAATTGAACGACCGGCAGAATGCCGAACACGGTGCCCAGCATGATGATGGCCTCCATCGTGCCGGTAACAAACAGGGATATACCGTCAGGCGAAAAGCCCGCCAGCACCATACCGACAAACAGGATCAGGAGCACAAAAATATAGATACCAAATCTCATGGCAGTCTTTCATCACTTCTTCCATATGAAATGGATATGCCGCAGCCGATAGGCGGTGAAAAGGGACGAAGCTTATACCGCGGCCTTCTCCGCCTCGAAGAGCAGCTCGCCCATGACTTGAAACAGCTGCTCGGATTCCACGGGCTTGCACAGGTGGGCGTTCATACCCGCCTGCAGGGAGTGCTTGATATCCTCGTCAAAGGCGTTGGCTGTCAGCGCAATGATGGGGATCGTCCGGGCGTCCTCCCGATCCAGGGCACGGATAGCAGCGGTTGCCTCGAGTCCGTTCATCTCCGGCATACGCACGTCCATCAAAATGGCGGAATAATAGCCTGGGGCGCTCTTCTGGAACATCTCCACCGCGATGGCGCCGTTTTCTGCGTGATCCGCCTCAACACCCTCCAGCGAGAGAATGTCCATCAGGATCTCCGCGTTAATCTCCATGTCCTCCGCCAGCAGGATCCGCCGACCGGCCAGCTGCGCCTTGCCCTTCTCTCTGATCTTGATCATGCGGTTCCGGCGGGCGATATGCTCAAACTCCTCGGTGACGTTGGCGGGGAAGAGGGGCTTGACCAGGAAGCTGTCCACACCCACACGCTTGGCGTCCTCAGCTATGTAATCCCAGTTGTAGGCCGTCAGGATGACTACGGTGATGCTGCTGCCATACTTGGCCTTGATTCTCTCCGTGGCCTCCAGGCCGTCCATGTCCGGCATGTTGCAGTCCATCAGCACCAGATGATAGGGCTGATGCTTTCCGTACTGAACATCGATCATACGCAGGGCGTCCGGGCCGCTGGTGCACATATCCGCCCGGATGCCGACCTTGTCCAGCACCGATTTCGTGTACTTGGCAGAGTTGAGGTTATCGTCCACCACCAGGACGTACAGGTCGTGGAGATCGATCAGTTCCTCGTCCTCCGCCGCCTTTTGCGCACAGTTTTTCAGCGTCAGCGTTACGGTGAACTCCGAACCCGCGCCCTTTTCCGACTCGACGCTGATGCTGCCGTCCATCATTTCCACCAGGTTTTTGCTGATCGCCAGACCAAGGCCGCCGTCGGATCTGGATCTGGCGCCGTCAGAAGCATCGGAAAACGCGTCAAAGATGGACTTGAGCAGTTCTTCGTCTATGCCGTCGCCGGTGTCCTTGATGCGGAAGAGCAGGGTCGACTGATCGTTAAACACCGTCGAGCGCGCCACCGACAGCGTGACGCTCCCCGGCGCGTCGGTACAGGCGACAGCGTTATCCAGAAGGTGGGTGAGTATTTCTTTGAGCTTTTTCTCGTCGCCGCAATAATAATCGTCTACAGGGCTGAGGAAGCGGCACTCATAGCTGATCCCCTTGTCGCGGCATTTGGCCGTATAGGCGCTGTTGAGCTGCTCGAGCATGCCCTTGAAATGAAACTCTTCCCGGTGCAGGGTCATCTGCCCGGACTTGATGCGGCTCATATCCAGGATTTCGTTGATCAGGCCCAGAAGATGCTGGGCGTTGTCGCCGATCTTCATCAGGTAATCCCTGGATTTCTCGCTGAGCGTGTCGTCGTTCAGCGCCAGCGTGTCAAGCCCTATGATGGCGTTCATGGGCGTGCGGATATCATGGCTCATGCGGGAGAGAAAGGCCAGATCGGTCTTGCCGGCCTTCTCCGCCTCGGTCAGCGCGGCGTTCAGGGTATTCTGGCGGGCGAGCTCGTCCCGGGGTTCCGGATCCACATCGCGGAACGCCATTCCGACCTCATGCTCCCCGGCCGCAAAGCAAAGCTGTTCATAGCGCTCCTCGCCGTTCCTGTGCGTCAGGTAGCGGTGGGCAAGGCAATGCTCCTTTGCAAGACCGTCTCGGATGCTCTCCGGGTCGGCAAAGTGCAGGAAAGCCGCACGGTCTGCCTCGGCCACGGAATTCTCCGCATACGCCGTGATCCATTTCCGGTAGGGCTGAAGCTCGCCTGCGTGAATCCCGGCCGCTTCATCCGACCGGTAACAGCGCAGCGCGTTCTGCTCCAGATCCGCGCCGAATACGCTTCGGTACTCGGAAGACAGTGCGGTGATGACGCTGTCCGCCTGCCGCTGCTGTTTTTCCGAGACGAGGAGCTGTTCCTGCTCTGTGAGCTGCTGGGCAAACTGCTGCTGCTTTTTCTTCCAGCGAAAGCTCATCACAAGGGCTGTGACGGCCGCCGCAAGAACCGCGGCAGCGAGCAGCGGCAGGGCGGTGCTTCCCGTTGCCCCGGCCTGCTCCGGCCCCTGGGCATAGGCAAGCCCCGGCGGTATGATCATCAGCGCGGCCATAAGCAAAAAACACAGTGAGATTCTTTTTTCAGCTCTTTTCATCGCGTTTCCTCCATGCGTATGGATTGCCTGTCTGTATTCCGTCGGCAGCTGCAACCGGGCGATAGTCTATTTCGCCCAAGTATAAACTGTATCAATTTACTATATCATATTGCATCCCGGGCAGCAAGAAAAATTTTTTCCGCGCGCTTGCGTCTTTTTTCCGCGCGCTTGCGTCTTGCCAATTTAATGATCTGTGATATAATAAGCGCAGGTGCGCTTATTATATTAAATTTTACGTCGTTTTTTCTCGCCGCTCGCGCGGCAACCGAAAAACATGACGAATTATATCATAAGCCCTCTGGCCTTATGATATAATAAATGCAGAAGTGTTTATTATATAAACAGAATCGAGAAAAGACAGGGGGAATGGCGAATGCATCGAAGCGGAGATGAAAATGCGTTCAAGTATTTTGATTTTACGATCATCGACATCCTTGCCATGCAATTGAGCTGTATGCTCATGTACTGGGCAACGGGACATAAAGGGCTGATTTATCAGGACCCGCAATACCGGATTCTGATATTCTGTTTCCTCACGGCCCAGCTTTCCCTCGGCCTGTTTTCGGATAACCATTTCGGAGTGATGCGCCGGAACGCCAAGGAGGGATTTCTGAAACTGCTCCTCTACATTCTGGAGCTCTGGCTGTGCTGTGCGCCGTTTGTTGTTTTCACGCAGCTCTCCGTGCGCTTCCTGGATCTGTTCCTGGTGACTGTGTACTTCCTTGTGCTCGCGTTCTGCGGGCGGTTCGTCTACAAGCGCCTGCGTCGGTGTCTTGTGCACAAAAGCCGGAAGCTGGTGCTGATTACATCCAGCGATCTGGTGCGCCGCGCCATGCTCAAAATTCAAAACAGCAAGACGGATACCGAACATGAGATCATCGCTGTCTGTCTCACGGACGATGGGGACCTCTCCCGTTTCAGCGATTTGAATCTTCCGATTTACCACACAACGGATCCCGATCTGCTGGACAAGCTGGTCACCCAGTGGATCGACGACGCCTTCTTCCTGGCCGGCATGAAAACCGGCAATCTCAGCACACTGATTGAAGACTTTGTTACCATGGGCATCACGGTGCACTACAGCATGGCGGCATTGAATGACATGGCCGCGATCAATGTCGGGGTGCAGAGTATCGGCGACTACAAAGCCATTACGGGCTCGGCCAAATTGGTCTCCTTCCGCGCCGCGTTCATCAAGCGGAGCATGGATATCCTCGGCGCTCTGTTCGGGCTGTTGGTGACGGCGATACTGTTTTTGTTCATCGCCCCTGCGATCTACATAAAATCACCGGGTCCGATCTTCTTCAAGCAAAAGCGCGTGGGACAGAACGGAAAGCTCTTCTATATGTATAAATTCCGCAGCATGTATATGGACGCGGAAAAGCGCAAGGCAGAGCTGATGGCAAAGAACAAGGTGCAGGACGGCATGATGTTCAAAATGGATGACGATCCGCGCATCATCGGCAGCGAAAAGAAGGGCAAGGACGGCAAACCGAAGGGCATCGGCAACTTTATCCGCAACACCAGCCTGGATGAATTCCCGCAGTTTTTAAATGTACTGAAGGGAGAGATGAGCCTGGTGGGCACCCGCCCGCCCACACTGGACGAGTGGGCCAAATATGCGCCCCACCACCGTGCGCGCATGGCGGTCAGACCCGGCATCACCGGCATGTGGCAGATCAGCGGCCGCAGCGAGATCACCGATTTCGAAGAGGTCGTCATGCTCGACCGGAAGTATCTGCAAAACTGGTCGCCTATGCTCGACATCGAGATCCTGTTTCGCACGGTCATGGTCGTGCTCAAACGCGACGGCGCGTCCTGATTGCACAACAGAAAATGGCTTCGCCCTCCCGTATGGGAGGGCGATTTTGTTTGTCATGGGTATCAGTCTCTGCGGAACAGATCGCGGGTGTAGACCTTGTCCTCCACGTCAGAGAGAACGTTTTCAAACCGGTTGGCGAGGATCACATCGCTCCCTTTCTTAAAACGCTCTATATCATTGACCACGAGACTGCCGAAGAAGGTAGCGCCGTCCGGCAGGGTCGGTTCATAAATGATGACGGTTGCGCCTTTGGCTTTCACGCGCTTCATGACGCCCTGGATGCTGCTCTGGCGGAAGTTGTCGCTGTTTGCTTTCATCGTGAGACGAAAGATACCGACGGTGATCGGTCTTTCTTTCTCGGCGTTCCAGACGGAGTTGGCGGAATAATAGCCCGCTTTCTCCAATACGCGGTCGGCGATGAAGTCTTTTCTTGTCCTGTTGCTCTCAACGATCGCGCGGATAAGCTCCTGCGGCACATCATTGTAGTTCGCCAGAAGCTGCTTGGTGTCCTTGGGCAGACAGTAGCCGCCGTAGCCAAAGGAGGGGTTGTTGTAGTGAGTGCCGATACGGGGATCCAGACACACGCCCTCAATGACGTCCCGGGTGTTCAGGCCTTTTATCTCCGCGTAAGTATCCAGTTCGTTAAAGTATGATACGCGAAGGGCGAGATAGGTATTTGCAAAAAGCTTGACCGCTTCGGCCTCGGTAAAGCCCATGAAGCGCACATCGACGTTTTCCTTCTCGGCAGCTTCCGTAAGCAGAGAGGCAAAGCATTCCGCCGCCTCTCTTGTCCCCTCGTCGCAGCCGACGATGATACGGCTGGGAAACAGGTTATCGTAGAGGGCTTTGCTTTCTCTCAAAAACTCCGGGCTGAAGAACAGATTCTTTGCGCCGAACTTTTCTCTGGCACTTACCGTATACCCGACAGGGATCGTGCTCTTGATGACCATCGGAACATCCGGATTGACCTTCAGCACCCACTGGATGGCGTCTTCAACGGCACTGGTGTCAAAGTAGTTCTTCTGGCTGTCATAGTTGGTTGGCGTGGCAATAATGACGAGCTCGGCGCTTTTGTATGCGGCTTCTTTATCTGTGGTCGCATGGAGACGGAGCTCCCGTTTGCCATCCCGCGCCTCCTGGAAAAAGCGCTCGATTTCAGCGTCCTGGATAGGACTGACAAAGCTGTTTATCTGGGTTACCTTCCCCTCGGTCGTCGTGATCGCAGTCACCTCATGATGCTGCGAGAGAAGCACGGCCAGGGAAAGGCCGACATAACCGACACCTGCTACTGTTATTTTCATTTTATGTCCTCCTGCCGGCCCGACGCCGTGTTAGGCATCGAATGATTTTGAAAATCCTGGCGTATGATATTTATGATAAATAGTATTCCCTGTACCACTCGGCAAAGGCGCGAAGGCCTGTCCGAATGTTGATCTGAGGCCGGAAGCCGTAGTCCCGCTCCAGCGCTGCGGAATCCGCATAGGTCACAGGCACGTCGCCGGCCTGCATGCCGACCAGCTCCCTGTGGCCCTCAAAATCGTAATCCGGAGGCAGGACGCCCGCACGCACCAGTTCCTCCTGAAGCGTAGCGACAAAGTCAAGCAGGTTCTCCGGCTGGCCGCCGCCGATGTTGTACACCGCGTAGGGCGGTATGGGCAGGCCGTCATCTCCGTTGTGCTTTTCCGGCGCGCCCTGCATGACACGCAGGATCCCCTCTACAATGTCGTCGATATAGGTGAAGTCCCGGCGCATGTTGCCGAAGTTGAAGATGCGGATCTTCTCTCCGGCGGCGAGACGCTTTGTGGCGGAGAAGTAGAACATATCCGGACGGCCGGCCGGACCGTAGACCGTAAAGAAACGCAGCCCGGTCGAGGGAATATTGTAGAGCTTGCTGTAGGCATGCGCCAGAAGCTCGTCGGATTTCTTCGTGGCCGCGTAGAGGCTCACCGGATGGTCCACCTTGTCGTCTGTGCTGAACGGCACCTTCTTGTTGCCGCCGTAGACAGACGAGCTCGATGCGTAGACCAGATGCTCGACAGGATAATGCCTGCACGCCTCCAGCAGATTATAGAAACCGATGATGTTGGAATTGATGTACACGTCCGGATGGTCAATGGAATAGCGCACGCCCGCCTGGGCCGCAAGGTTGACAACGACATCAAAATGATAGCTGTCAAAGAGACTGTTAACGAGCGCCTGATCGGCGATAGACCCGCGGACGAAGATGTGCCTGACCGGGGAAGACGCGGCGGCCTTCTCGATCTGTGCAAGCCGCCACTCTTTCAGGCTGACCTCATAGTAGTCGTTCATGTTGTCGAGCGAGACCACCGTGCCGCCGTCCATTTCTTTCAGCAGACGCAGCACGAGGTTGGCTCCGATAAAGCCGGGCGAGCCCGTAACAAGGATTGTCTTGTTATGAAGATCTATCTTTTGCATGTTAAAACTTTCTCCACACCATTTTGTTTACCACGCCGACATAAGACTGGATGATCCGAACCACCTTGTCAGAGACATTGACGTCCACATAGTCGGGGACCGGGATGCCCAGATCGCCGCTGCGTACCATTTCAACAGCGAGATCGACAGATTGAAGCAGGCCAGTCGTGTCAATGCCCGAGAGGACAAAGCAGCCCTTGTCGAGCGCTTCGGGGCGCTCGGTCGAGGTCCGGATGCAGACCGCCGGGATCGGGTGACCGATGCTCGTAAAGAAGGAGCTTTCCTCGGGCAGCGTTCCGCTGTCACTCACAACACAGAATGCGTTCATCTGCAGACAGTTGTAATCGTGGAAGCCGAGCGGCTCGTGGGCGATCACGCGCGGATCCAGTTCAAATCCACTGCTCTCCAGGCGCTTCCGGCTCCGGGGATGGCAGGAATATAGGATCGGCATATCATACTTCTTCGCCATTTCGTTGATGGCGGTGAAAAGGCTGGTAAAGTTCTTCGCGGTGTCGATGTTCTCTTCGCGATGCGCGGATAGAAGGATGTATTTGCCCTTCTCAAGGCCCAGGCGGCTGTGAATGTCGCTGCTCTGGATGGCTTTGAGATTGTTTGTCAGCACCTCAGCCATCGGTGAGCCGGTCACATAGGTCCGCTCCCGGGGCAGACCGCATTCGGCGAGATAGCGGCGGGCGTGCTCAGAGTAGGCGAGATTCACGTCGCTGATAATATCCACGATCCGGCGGTTCGTCTCCTCCGGCAGGCATTCGTCCTTGCAGCGGTTGCCGGCTTCCATGTGGAAGATAGGAATGTGAAGCCGCTTCGCGCCGATCACAGACAGACAGGAGTTGGTATCTCCCAGCACCAGGACCGCATCGGGCTTCGTCGCCGCCATCGCTTTATAGCTCCGGTCGATGATATTCCCCATGGTGGCGCCCAGATCGTCTCCCACCGCGTCCAGATAAAGATCGGGATCGGCAAGGCCCAGGTCACGGAAGAATATGCCGTTGAGCGTATAGTCGTAGTTTTGCCCCGTATGCCAGAGCTGTGTATCAAAGTACTTGCGTGCTTTCGTGATCACCGCCGCGAGACGGATGATCTCCGGTCTCGTGCCGACGATGATCGCCAGCTTGATTTTGCCGTTTTCTTTCCACTTCGGATAGTCCATGTGCTCACTCCTTTTCGACCGGTTCAAAATAGGTATCCGGTCTGTCTTTATCCAGCAGCTCCGAGGCGAACATCACCGTCACCAGATCTTCCGTATCGGAGAGGTTGATAATGTTGTGCGTCCAGCCGGGCTTCATGAAAACGCCCTGTATATGATCGCCGGACACCTCGTACTCCTCGATCTCATCATTCTTCAGATTGCGCATCTGAATCAGGCCGTGACCGTGGACGACGATGAAGATCTCCCATTTGCTCAGGTGCCAGTGTTCACCTTTTTTGATGCCCGGCTTCGAGACGTTGACAGATACCTGGCCGCGATCGAGCGTACGGATCAGCTCGGTGAAGCTGCCCCGCGCATCGCAGTTCATCCTGTAATCAAAGACGGTAGCCTCTTTGGGGAGGTATGACAGGTACATCGCAAAGAGCTTCTTTTCAAAGGAACCGGGCGTTAACGAATGAATAATGAAATCCTGCGGGAAATCGTGAAATTGCTGCAGCAGTTCCACGATCTGGCCCAGTGTGGCTTTATGCTTGATGGGGCAGTGGCAGTAACGGCCGGCCTCATCCGGTACAGCTTCCACGCCCTCGTAATGGCAGCGATGGGGATGCCCCTCCATCGCATCATAGATCTCCTCGCAGATGTCGTCGAAGAAGACCATCTCCATCATGACGCTCGGATCGTTGACGGTGATAGCTTCTCCGCGGCTGATGCAGTGACAGAAGGTTGCGACCGCGCTGTTGTATTTCGGTCGGATCCATTTGCCGAGCATGTTTTCAAAGCGGTAGACATAGACAGGCGCACCGGTTTCCTCACCGTAGCGAAACACCAGCTCTTCCCCGGCGAGCTTGCTGCGTCCGTATTCCGAGTTGCCGAAACGGCCGGAGAGGGTGGCCTGCACAGAGGAGGTGATGAGAATGGGGGCTTTGCTGCCGTGGCGCTTGAGTGTGTCGAGGAGGACGGAAGTAAAGCCGAAGTTCCCCTCCATGAACTCAGACTGTTCCTTTGGCCGGTTCACGCCTGCGGCATGGACGATGAAATCAGCCTCCGCGCAGAAGCGTTCGAGCTCCTCCCTCGTATTCGAGCGACCGTATTCAAAGATCTGATCGATCGAGAGCATCGGCCTTGTCCTGTTCTTTCCGTCGCGGATCGCTTTCAGATTCTCTACCAGATTACGGCCTAAGGCCCCGGCCGCACCTGTCACCAGAACATTCATATCATAATCCTTTCCCACTCACGTCGGTCTTTCAAGAAGCGCGTGCGGCATTCAGAAACAGGGGCGGTACGGATCACGCATCCACAGCATGCGGCCGGCCTTCCAGCTCTTCCTTCACATAATCTGTGGTGAGGATCTTTTTCACGACCCCGTCAACATCCAGCAGCTTGGTATTCGAACTCGTATAAGCCTCGTCAGCTTCGGTGATCACGGTGCCTTCAATGAAGTATTTATCATAGTTCAGTCCGCGGCTGTCCATCGGCACGCGGAAATAATCGCCCATGTCAACAGACTGGATACGTTCCTCGCGTGTCAGCAGGGTCTCGCTCATTTTTTCACCGTGGCGGTTGCCGATGATTCGGATGCCCGTATCCCCGAACAGCTGCTGGACGCCCTTGGCCAGGTCTCCGATCGTAGAGGCGTCGGCCTTCTGGACGAACAGATCGCCCGGCTCGGCGTTGACAAAAGCAAACTTGACCAGCTCGACAGCTTCGTCCAGGTTCATCAGGAATCTCGTCATATCCGGGTTCGTGATCGTGATCGGGTTGCCGGACTTTATCTGGTCGATGAAGAGCGGGATCACGCTGCCGCGGCTGCACATCACGTTGCCATAGCGCGTGCAGCAGATGACGGGGCCGCCGCGCTCGGCGCTGACGCGCGCGTTCGCTTTGATGATATGCTCCATCATGGCTTTGCTGGTACCCATCGCGTTGATCGGGTAGGCTGCCTTGTCGGTAGACAGGCAGACGACTCTCTCAACGCCGGCATCCATGGCGGCATGGAGGACGTTATCCGTGCCGATGACATTCGTTCTGACTGCTTCCATCGGGAAAAACTCACAGCTCGGCACCTGCTTGAGGGCCGCGGCGTGCCAGATATAGCTGACGTTATACATCGCATCACGGACGGAGTCTTTGTTCCGCACGTCGCCGATGATGAACTTGACTTTATGGGAATAGTCCGGGTATTTCGACTGCAGCGCGTGTCTCAGACTGTCCTGTTTTTTCTCATCCCGGCTGAATACCCGGATTTCGGCCACAGAGCTTGTAATAAAGTGGCGCAGGACGGTGCTGCCGAACGACCCCGTTCCTCCGGTGATAAGCAGAACCTTGCCTTTGATCTGTTCGTTAATATCCAACATGCTGTGTAATCCTCTCTTTCCAAACCTATTTGTCCGGCTTCGCAGCCGGATTGCGAATACAAGTTTTCCTGCATAAACAGCGGTTATCGAAACCGCGGAAAACGCCGGCGCCGCTGTCGATTTAAGATAAGCGAAATCGGTTTCCCTGCGCACGCCTGATAAAGATTGTAGTGTATATATTAGCATGCCCTGCCGATAAAAGCAAGTGCGGGTGTTTCAAGGTTTTTACTGAAATATCAACGGGAATTGCGAAGCTGTTGTTGCTGGAAACGGCGTAATGTGATAGACTGTTCTCAATACTTCAAAATGTGGACGGGAGAAAACAATGAGTTATCTTGAAGAACACTACAGCAACTACGATGAAGAGGGACGGCTGCTGTCCCAACATGGACAGGTTGAATACCTTACCACGATGAAATACATCCGGGAGTGCCTTTCCCATTTTTCTGAACCGACCATTCTGGAGGTCGGAGCAGGAACGGGACGCTACAGTGTCACGCTGGCGAAACAGGGGTATCGTGTTTCTGCCGTGGAACTGGTTGCGCACAACCTCGCATTGCTGAAAGCAAAGCTTGACGGTTCGGAGCCTATTACGGCTATGCAGGGAAACGCGCTGGATTTATCGGTATTTCCGGATGCTTCCTTTGATCTGACCATGCTCCTGGGACCGATGTACCACCTCTACACGCGCGACGATAAACTAAAGGCGCTGTCCGAGGCGATCCGCGTGACAAAACAGGGCGGATTTATATTGGTTGCGTACTGCATGAATGAACCAACTGTTATCCAGTATGTGTTTTTCTCCAATCATCTGCGCGAAGTGCTGGAACAGAATTTGCTCACAAGCGACTGGCATTGCGTCAGCGAACCAAAGGAGATTTTTGAACAGGTGCGGACGGAGAATATCGCCTCTCTGGATGCGGAGTTTCCGGTGGAACGAATCAAGCTGATCGCCACGGACGGAGCGACAAACTATATGCGGGAATGTATCGATGCCATGGATGAAGAAACCTTCGGCAAATGGATGGAATATCATTTTACGATCTGCGAGCGGCAGGATCTGATCGGCGCCTCTCATCATACGCTGGATATTTTAAAGAAACAGTAAAGTAAGGAGTGACCGCAATGAAAAAGATAAAACTGGATACCTTTATGGATTTTCGGATGCTCTCCTCGCTGACCTTCTCCCCGGACGGCGGGAAGCTGGCCTATGTGCTCACGGGGATCGACCGGGAGAAAAAGGAATACGTCAGCCGCCTGCGCCTCCGCGTCGGGGAGGACGACCGCCCGATGGTCAGTGACGGCAAAATAGGGGAGTTCTTCTTTGAGGACGCCGAGCACATCCTGTTTGTCACAGACACGCGCGGCGAAAAGAAAAAAGAAAAGGATGCGGAGGAAAACGGCGCGTCCACGGTGCTGTACCGCCTGCCCCTCACCGGCGGCGAAGCGGAAAAGGCCTGCGAGCTGCCGATCGACGCCGGCAGCTTTAAGCGTCTGCCCGACGGAAATCTGCTGCTGACCGGCGAAATCTGCACAGAGAATCCGGACCTCTATCTGCTCACCGGGGATAAGAAGAAAAAGGCCCTGGAGAAGATCGGGGAAGAGAAGGACTACGAGGTGCTGACGGAATCGCCCTTTGTCTTCAACGGCCGCGGTCTGATCCAGGGAAAGCGCAGCGCGCTGTTCCTCTATCAGGTCAAGGAGAACAAGCTCCGCCGCCTGACCGGGAGATATACGGACGTGGGCTCGTTCCGCGTACACGGGAAGGACGTCTATTTCAGCGGCGTCAATTTCCGCACGCGCCGTCCGAACCGCGATTGCCTGTACCGCCTGGATCTGGAGACGGGCAAAACCGAGCAGCTGTTGGGGCCGCGGCTGATGATCTACGCGATCGAATTGATCGGAGATACGCCGGTGGTGATCGGCACCGACGGAAAACGCTACGGCGACAATGAAAATCCCCGCTTCTATACCTTCGACACAGCCGCACGCGAGCTGAAGCTGCTCTGCGATGCGGACGAGAGCCTTGGCAACGCGATGCTGACCGATGTGGAATACGGCGCATCCCGCTTCACCAAGGCAGAGGGCGACTGGCTCTATTTCCCGGCCCTGGACCGGGACGGCTGCAAGCTCAAACGCATCGGCCTGGACGGCGTCATTGAGACTGTTGTCTCGACGCAGGGACTGCTCAGCGATTATGACGTGCATGGAGAAAACATCATCTACGCGGGCATGTTCGACATGCAGCTCCCCGAGCTCTACCGCAGGGAAGCGGACGGGCCGCGCTGTCTGACCGCCTGGAACGCAGACGTGCTGCAGGATACCTATGTGGCGCAGCCCCAGCCGATTATGGCAGAGCTGGACGGCGAGGAGATCGACGGCTGGGTGCTGCTGCCCGAGAACTATGATCCCGAGCGGAAGTATCCCGCTGTGCTGGATATCCATGGCGGCCCCAAGTGCGCCTATGGGCCGGTGTTTTTCCATGAGATGCAATCCTGGGCCGCAAAGGGCTACATCGTGTTCTTCTGCAATCCGCACGGCTCGGACGGCAGGGGGAACGCCTTCTCGTATCTCGATCTCCAGTGGGGCGGCATTGACTATCGCCAGATCATGGCCTTTACGGACAAGGTGCTCGAGACCTATCCCGCCATCGATACAAAGCGGCTGTGCTGCACCGGCGGCTCCTACGGCGGATACATGAGCAACTGGATCCTGGGGCATACCGATCGCTTTTGCTGCATCGCGACCCAGCGCAGCATTGCCAACTGGATGTCGATGTACGGCATCAGCGATATCCCGCCGATCTCAAATTTCGAGGTGTGCAGCGCTGATCCCTATTCCGACAAGGGCTTTGCCGAGATGTGGGACGTATCCCCGCTCAAGTATGTCCGGAACGCGAAGACCCCGACGCTGATCATCCACAGCGAAGAGGATCACCGCTGCCCGATCGCCGAGGGGTATCAGCTCTATACCGCACTCGTGTATCTGCGGGTTCCGGCCAGAATGGTCGTTTTCCACGGTGAAAACCACGAGCTCTCCCGCACCGGCAAACCGGCCCACCGGCTCCGCCGTCTGGAGGAGATCACGGGCTGGTTCGACAAGTATACCAAATAAGTCCGTCGAAAGCGGCATTCGCCGGAAGCGAGAAATGGAAGAATCTGCATCGTTAACAGTTCGTACATATTTCCGGCGAGAAATTTTCAAATATGGATGGTATTTTATAGACAATATGTAACTATTCAGCCTGCCCTGATAAGGGGGAGTTCAGAGGGGGAACGCCTCTGATTTTCCCGTCGCAACGGGAAAAGAAGTTTAAATCTGTTTTTTCCGGGGACATGCGCCTCGGGAAAAACTCTTCTCACGGCGCAAGTGTGCGAGGCGTCCCCCGCAAGCCAAGTGCGCGCGGCGCCGTGTTTCCCCTCTAACTGTTTAGTCCCGTCAGGGACTGAACAGTTACAATTAAACAAAAGGCGGGGTCGACCCGCCTTTTGTATGCAAGTTGGAGGCAGCCAAAATGGCAAAGAAACAGTTCAAGGCCGAGAGCAAACGTCTGCTCGACCTGATGATCAACTCAATCTACACCCACAAGGAGATTTTTCTGCGTGAGCTTCTGTCCAACGCGAGCGACGCCGAGGACAAGCTGGCCTATAAGGCGCTGACTGACAGCAGTCTGAACGTCAGCCGCGACGATCTGAAAATCATACTGACCGTCGACAAGGACGCACGCACCCTGACCGTGAGCGACAACGGCATCGGCATGGATAAGGCGTCTCTGGATGAAAACCTCGGCACGATCTGCCGCAGCGGCTCGCTGCAGTTTAAAAACGAGATGGCGGACGGCGAGAGCGCCGCAGACATCGACGTGATCGGCCAGTTTGGCGTCGGCTTTTACTCGGCCTTCATGGTGGCCGACGAGATCACCGTGCTCAGCCGCCCGGCCGGGAGTGAACAGGCCTGGCGCTGGAATTCCACCGGTGAGGACGGCTATACGATCACCGAGGCGGAGAAGGAGACTGTCGGCACCGAGGTCACCGTGCACCTCAAGCCCGACACCGAGGAGGAGAAATACGGCGAGTTCCTCGAGGAGTACCGCCTGCGCGAGCTTGTGAAGAAGTACAGCGACTATATCCACTATCCGATCCGCATGCTTGTCACAAAGTCCCGCCAGAAGCCGAAGCCCGAGGATGCGCCCGAGGATTACAAGCCCGAGTGGGAGGACTACACCGAGTGGGAGACCCTCAACTCGATGGTGCCGATCTGGCACCGCAAGCAGGATGAGGTCAGCGACGAGGAATACGCCAACTTCTACGAGGACAAGTTTGGCGACTACACGGCGCCGCTGCACACGCTGCGCATCGCGGGCGAGGGCACGGTCTCGTACGAGGCGCTGCTGTTCATCCCGGCGCACGTCCCCTTCGACTTCTATACCCGCGAGTACGAGAGCGGCCTGCAGCTCTACTCGAACGGCGTTCTGATCATGGACAAGTGCTCCGAGCTGCTGCCCGAGTATCTGCGCTTCGTCAAGGGCGTTGTCGACACGCCGGACGTCAGCCTGAATATCAGCCGCGAGATGCTGCAGCAGACCCGCGAGCTCAAGGTCATCGCCCGCAACCTCGATAAGAAGCTGCGCGCGGAGCTTGAAAAGCTGCAGAAGGAGAACCGCGAGAAGTACGAGAGCTTCTGGAAGGCCTTCGGCACGGCCGTCAAATACGGTGTGCTCGCTAATTACGGCATGGACAAGGACAAGCTGCAGGATCTGCTGCTGTTCGCGTCTTCAAACAACGAAAAGGGCACCACGCTCAAAGAGTATAAAGAGCGCATGCCGGAGAGCCAGAGCTTCATCTACTACGCCAGCGGCGAGTCGGTCGCGCGGCTGCAGAAGCTGCCGCAGGCCCAGCGCATTCTCGACGCCGGGTATGAGATCCTCTATCTGACCGAGGATGTGGACGAGTTCTGCATCCAGGCGCTGCGGGAATACGACGGCAAGACCATTAAGAGCGTGGCCGCCGAGGACGCCCTGCCGCAGACCGACGAGAGCAAGGCCAGGGCCGAGCAGAGCGCCGAGGAGAACAAGGCCGTGCTTGACTTCGTCAAGGAGACCCTGGGCGAGCGCGTCAAGGCCGTCCGTATCTCCCAGATCCTCCGCGACAGCGCCGCCTGCATGACCGCCGACGGTACGCTCTCGCTGGAGATGGAGAAGACCCTGCGCCGCCAGAACCCGGAGATGCGCGACATCAAGGCCGAGCGCGTGCTCGAGCTCAACGCCGAGAATCCGGCCTTCACGGCCCTGCGCACTGCCTTTGAGGCGGAGGATAAGGACAAGGCCGCCGACTATGCCGAGCTGCTCTACGGCCAGGCGCTGCTGATGGCCGCCCTCCCGCTCGAGGATCCGAGCCGTTTCACCGCGCTGATCAGCAAGCTGATGGTCTGATACTGAATATAAAAAAATTCCACGTCCGAACAACTCAGGACGTGGAATTTTTTTATCGAACTCAGGACCGGCCTGTGCCCGAAGCCATGGTAAAGGGCTGACTGATGATATCCTCGGTGGTGACATTGCTGCCATTGGCAGCCGTCACGGTGACAACATAGGTGTAAGAGCCCGGGTTAAGACCGCCAAAGAACAGATAATTGTTGATCGTGGTGCTCAGATCGCATTCCGCACTCTCCGGATTAAAGATGCGGGAGGACTGGACAGCCTTGCCGTTCTCGTCGAGGATCTTGCCGACGACACTGTTGATCGTACCGATGCTTGTGGAGACGATGCCCTGGATCATAAAGGGATTGCCCTGCTTGAGCTCACTGGGATAGGTGGCGTCGCGGATCGTGATGATCGGGAGCTGGGGATCGGGCGTCGGTGCGGGTTCCGGCGTCGGCTCGGGCGTCGGTTCGGGGGTGGGAACCGGTGTCGGGGCGGGTGTGGGCGCGGCTGTCGGCTCGCTCGTCTCGATGATGATCGTCTCAGGCGTGGGCTCCACCGTTACGGCGGGAGGAACCGTAGCCACGGGCTTCTGAACTCCGGTGCAGGCTGTACAGCTGATAACGAGCATGAGCGTGAGAATCAGTAAAACAGATTTTTTCATAAGCGCTCCTTTCATGCATATAGACTATGCGGATGTCCCGATGTCATATACACAATATATTGTAGCATTTTTTGTCGAATCCGTCAATTCCTAAACCGCTGCGGTACGCAGTATCCGGTGTGAAATAATGCAAAAAGGGGCTGTCTATTGAGACAACCCCTTTTTGCTGTGCTTGCAGAATTACAGCTCGACCTTGAAAGCGTCGGAGCCCTCACCGTTGACGGTGTAGTAAGCGGCGCCCTCTTCGGGCTTGACATAGATCGCGATCTCGGCGCCGGCGGGGGCGTTGGCGGCCTTGGTGACCTTCTCGCTCAGCGCGGAAATGTCAAACTCATTGCCGTTGAACTGCAGCAGGGTCTTCACTGCGGCAGCCTTGGCAGCGGTCTTTTTGGGAGCGCGGGGCTTCTTCACGGTTTCGACGGCAGGAGCCGCAGTCTCGGCAACAGGGGCCTTGGCGGCCTTCGCGGTCGTTTTCTTAGCAGCAGGCATTGTATATTACCTCCATTTATTTTCTGTATGGTACAGGCGTGATTTGCTTCCTGTACAGTAGAAGATTGTACTCTGTTCCAAGACAAGAATCAATCAGCGTTTTGTACAAAAAATCGAAATTTTTACCTATACTATCGAAAGAATGCGGTTATTATTTCATGATCAGGCTGAAAAGCGTCTCAATACCCCGACTTCGATATTTTAATAACAAATGCTTGAATCGCATTGACAATTGACGTATAATACATTAATAACTGTCGAAGGATGAAAGATTTTTTTGCCGTCCCTATGCCCGGCGCGGCAATACAGCACGGTTTCTTGCCGCGTACACGGTGCAGCGGACGATTCAGAGAGGAAGAGAGAGCATGGATACCGGATTGAAAACAAGAGAGAAAACCACAGCTTATGTGATAAAGATTGCGATTGCGGCCATTCTGGCGCTTGTCAGCATTTTCGTGATCTCGCCGCGCGTTTCGTCGGCGGCGTTCTTTTCCGGGACGATCGCTTCGCTGGAAAAGGTAAGGAGCGTTGTTCTTGGCCTGACCGGCGCATCCACCGCGGCCTCGGCTGCGATCACGCTGCTGCCGGATGATATCTGCAGCCCGATTGCCAGCCAGCTGATGGATCTGACCGATGACTTCATGATCATATTGTGCGCGGTCTATTTTGAAAAATACATGCTGACTGTGATTGGCTATTTGTCGTTTACCTATATCATTCCGGCGTCGATGGGACTGTATGCTGTCAATGTTTTCCTCAGAAAAGAGCGGCTGCGGACATTTGCGATCAAGCTTTGCGTGTTTGGCATCTGTGCGTTTCTCGTGATACCGGTCAGCGTCAAGGTGTCAGAGCTGATCAATGAGACACACCGCGACTCGATACAGGCTACCATCAGCGCCGCGGAGGAGAGCGTGACCGAGATCGAGGCGGCGTCAAAATCCACAGAGGCGGAGGAACTGCAGAACGAGAAAAAGAACGTTTTCCAAAAGCTGTTCAAGGCTGTGGAGGACGGCCTGGAGACGATCTCCCAAAACGTGACGTTGGTCACGGAGAAGCTCCAGCGGATTGTAGATAATTTCATCGACGCGCTGGCTGTCCTGATCGTGACCTCCTGCGTCATACCGCTGGCGATCGCCGCGATTTTCGTATGGCTCATCAAGGTGCTCTTTCGCCTTGAGATCACCATGCCGGAGCTGCGCCGGGGGCGCGGTCACATCCGCGTGGATGAGGAGAACAACTATTACTGATATTGCCGCTCCGACCATATGAACGAACGAGGGAGTTATACTATACGATGAGTGTGCAAACGATCGACAAAAGCAAACGCGTATTCACGATCCCCAATCTGCTCTCATGCCTGCGGCTGCTGATGATCCCGCTGTTTATGTGGCTGTATCTGGCAAAGCAGAAATACGCCGAGACGGCTGCGGTGCTGTTGCTCTCGGGGCTGACCGACGTTGTGGACGGCTTTATCGCCCGGAAATTTGATATGGTATCCGATCTCGGCAAGGCGCTTGATCCCGTGGCCGATAAGCTGACAGAGTTCTGCATGCTCTTGTGCCTGCTCTCACGCTTCCCGGTGCTGCGGACGATCGCCGCGCTGATGCTCGTCAAGGAGCTTGCCTGCGGCGCAACCAGTCTGGCCGCTATCAAAAAGACCGGTAAGGTCCTCTCGGCCGAATGGCACGGCAAGGCTTGCACCGTCCTGCTGTATCTGACGATGGTGCTGCACGTCCTGTGGATCGCTATCCCCGGGGAGATTTCCGCTGCGCTTGCGTGTGTGACGCTGGCAATGCTGCTGCTGTCGATGGTGCTGTACCTCCGGCGGAATATCCTGCAGATGCTCATAAAGCCGGAGACGTCGACCGCTTCGCGGATATGAATCCCCACGGCAGAGCAAATTACGGACAGAGCCGGCAGTAAATGAATGATTTTGAAATAATTGTTTATTAAATCTGAAAAACACCTATTCACAAATGCAAAGGCTTGTGTTATAATAAAATATCATTAGTATGAAATCGAGTTGTAACCGAATTGACAGCTTTCTATAAGACTTTGTTTTGCGCGAGGAAAGTACGATTATGAAAGGAAAACGTTTAGGCGATATTCTGGTATCGCAGAAGATCATAACGAACGACCAGCTGATGGAGGCCTTGCGGCTGCAGAAGGAGCAGGGCAAGCGCCTTGGACAGACGCTGATCGACAACGGCTTCATTACCGAGAATCAGCTGATCGACACACTGCGGTATCAGCTGGGGATTGACTTTATTGATCTGAGCAAGATCGATATCCCGGTCGAGATGTCCGAGTGGATCCCGAAGTCGGTGGCTGTCAGCAACGGCATCGTGCCTGTCAGCGTATCGAAGGACACGCTGTTCATCGCGATGGAGGACCCGCTGAACTTCTACGCGATCGAGGAGGCCAAGCAGGTCTCCAAGAAGAAGATCGTCCCCATGATCGCCAGCCGTACGGCGATCGAGCACGCCATCAACGCCCTGTACGGCAACGAAAAGGCTGCCAAGGCCATCGCGCAGATGCGCTCCGAGGCCGGCATTTCCGAAGAGAGCATCCGCTCCAACCCCGAGCCGCAGGAGAGCGAGCAGGACGGCCCGACGATCCGGCTGATCAATTCGATTATCGAGCGCGCCTACGAAGAAAACGCCTCGGATATTCACTTCGAGCCGACCAAGGGCGACATGGTGGTACGCATCCGTGTTGACGGCATCCTGCACAAGATCCTGACGATCCCCTCGGAGCTCAAGGACTCGGCGACCTCGCGTCTGAAGGTCATGAGCCATATCAATATCACAGAAAAGCGCATTCCGCAGGACGGCCGCGCGGTGATGATGCTCAACGGCAAAGAGGTGGATATGCGTTTCAGCACGCTGCCCACGATCTACGGTGAAAAAACCGTTATCCGTCTGCTCACCGGCGACGCCTCGATGCTCAACCGCGCCGGCATCGGTTTGCCCGAGACCGAAAGCGGCAAGATCGACAAACTGCTGGCTACGACCAGCGGCGTTATCCTGATCGTCGGCCCCACGGGCTCCGGTAAATCCTCGACCATGTATACACTGGCCCAGGAGCTGATCGGCGAGTCCACCAACCTGATCACGCTCGAGGACCCTGTCGAAATCAAGTTTGACGGCGCCACGCAGGTGCAGATCAACGAAAAGGTCGGCATGACCTTTGCCAGCGCGCTGCGTTCCGTGCTGCGTCAGGACCCCGATATCATCTGCGTCGGCGAGATCCGTGACGGCGAGACCGCCGAGATCGCGATGCGCGCCGCCCTGACCGGCCACCTTGTTATCTCTACCTTACATACCGAGGACGCTGTTTCCGCCATAACGCGTCTGATCGACATGGGCGTGCCGCCCTATCTGGTCGCCGCCGGTGTGCGCGGCATCATTTCCCAGCGCCTGATGCGCCGTATCTGCAACCGCTGCCGGACCGAGGACACCCCGGACGAGACGACGCTGAAGCTCTCCGAGCTGCCGGCGCGCGCGGGGCGCAAGTACTACCGCGGCAAGGGCTGCGATTACTGCTTCAATTCCGGCTACCGCGGCCGTATCGGCGTTTTCGAAGTGCTGATGATGGATGACGAGCTGCGCCAGTGCATTTCGCACGGCGTCAACCAGCAGGAGTTCAGGCGTATCGCCCGCAAGGGTAATTTCACCACGATGCTGGACCATGCCGACGATCTGGTCGAGCAGGGCATCACCTCGGTGTCCGAGGTCGTCCGTACCTTGCTGACCGATAACTGACGTCCGGCCGCAGGTTTTATCAATCGTAGAGAGGAATATGAGTATGCTGACCGTTGAACAGATCGTTATTACCGCATCCGAGATGGGCGCGTCCGACGTCCACCTTGTCTGTGGTCTTCCCCCGAAGTGCCGTCTGGACGGCGAACTGAAGGATATCCTTCCTGTTACGCTGACCGATGAGGACTGTGAGGCGCTGGCGCGCGAGGCCTGCGGGGACGATTACGATACCTATTTGCAGGTTGGCGAGCTCGACCTTGGCAGCACGATCGCCGGTCGCCGCTGCCGTCTGAACATTTTCCGTCAGCAGGGCCACTCGTCCATCGCACTGCGTATTCTGTCGGCGAAGATCCTTGAACTGAGCAAGCTGGGCGTGCCGAAGGCCGTCACGACCTTCTCCAAGTTCAATAAAGGCATCGTTCTGGTCTGCGGCGAGACAGGCAGCGGCAAGTCGACCACACTGGCTGCCATTCTCGACGAGATCAACCATACCCAGTCCAAGCACATCGTCACGATGGAGGACCCGATCGAATATATCTACACGCCCGACAAGTGCATCTTCAACCAGCGCGAGGTCGGCCGCGACACCCATAGCTTTGCCGATGCGCTGCGCGCCGTGCTGCGTGAGGACCCGGACGTCATCCTGGTCGGCGAGCTGCGTGACCCGATCACGATCGAAACGGCGCTGACCGCCGCCGAGACCGGACATCTGGTGTTTGCCACGCTGCACACGAACTCCGCTGTCGATTCGGTGGAGCGTATTGTCGGCTCCTTCGCGGCGGACCGCCAGGCGCAGATCCGCACGGTGCTCTCGAGCACGCTGCAGGCTGTGCTGGCCCAGCAGCTGCTGCGCCATGCCAGCGGCCACGGCCGTGTTCTGGCTGCCGAGTGCATGGTCGTTACACCGGCAATCCGCAACCTGATCCGCGAGGGCAAGACCCCGATGATGATGTCCGCCATGCTCTCCAGCGCCAAAGAGGGCAGTCTGACGATGGATAACTGCCTGCTCAATCTGGTGGGCGAGAGGAAAATCACGCCGCAGACGGCGTTCGACGCCTGCTTTGACAAGGAGTACATGAAGAAAAAGCTGATGCTGGCGTGAGATAGTCATTTTCCCGATTGAGGCGATAAGAGGTGGTTGAATGAATACCTATAGATATAAAGCCCAGAACGCGGCAGGAAAGACCGTCAACGGCATTATCAACGCGCCGGATGAATTTTCTGCTGTGCAAAAGGTGCGCGAAACGGCGCCTGTGATTCTGGAAATCGTGCCCGTCAAGTCCGACAGCGAAAAAAGCGGTGCGCTGAGCATGGAGATCGGCGGCAAGCCGAAGATCAAGTCTGACGCACTGGCTATGATGTGCTCGCAGTTTTCGATCATGCTGCAGTCCGGCATCCACATTGCGCGCTGCATCGAGCTCGTCTCCAACCAGACGGCGAACAAGCGGCTGAAAAAGATCCTGAAGGACATTGCCGACGATGTGGCCGAAGGCGGCGGCGTCGCCTCGAGCTTCGAGCGCAACGGCGAGGGGATTTTCCCACCGACCTTTATCGAGACGGTGCGCGCCGGCGAGCTCGCCGGTACGCTGGAGCATTCGTTCGCCCAGCTTGAGACGTACTTCAAAAAGTCCTACGCCAATTCCGAAAAGATCAAATCCGCGATGAGCTACCCGATCTTTGTCGTGGTAATTGCAATCATCGTCGTCATCATCGTCATGGTCAGAGTCGTGCCTGTGCTGACGAACGTATTCGCCGAGATGGGCGGCGAGCTGCCCGCCATCACGCAGGCCCTGGTCAACACCTCCAATTTCTTTGCCAGGTGGTGGATCGTCATGCTGATCGCGATCCTTGCGATCGTGGTGGGCTGCAAGGTGTATTTCGGCACGGAGAAGGGGCGGCTTGATAAGGGTAAGCTGCTGTTGAAGCTGCCGATCATCGGCAATATCAACATTCTCAGCGGCTCGGCACAGTTTGCCAGCACCATGTCAGTTATGCTGCTCTCCGGTCTGACGGTGAACCGCGCGACCGAGGTCACCTCGCGCGTGCTGACCAACGCCATCATGCAGGATGACGTGGCCGCAATGACCGGCAAACTCGAGGAAGGCCATCCGCTTGGTGAATGTATCCTGAAATGTGACTATTTCCCGGAGAACCTGCGTCAGATGACAGCCATCGGCGAAGAGTCCGGCGAACTGGCCGAGACCCTGAGCGTTGTCGGTGATTACTATACGAACGAGGCGGACCACGCGACGGCGGCCGCTCTGGCCAAGCTCGAGCCGGCCATGATGGTCGGTCTGGCGCTGTTTGCCGGCTGGATCGTCATCGCCATCTACATGCCGATGTTCACGATGTACAACCTTTTCTAAATTATGGAGATCAGGAAAAAACTGCGCAGCCGCCGCGGGATGACATGGCCGGTGTTTCTGCTGCTGTGCGGCATCGCCGCCATGCTGCTGCTGTTTGTCGTCGAAGGCTATATCCGGCATCTGGACGACGCCAAAATGACCTTTGACAAGCAGCAGGTGCATGAGGCGCTGGAGCTGGCGAAGGTTCAGTATCTCAGCGAAGGCTGCCCGGCCGGCATTACCTACTATTATGACGCGGAGCACGCCAGAATGGTACCGTTTGACGAGATCGTCAATGTTGCCGGTTATGGCCGAAGCAGCGCATCGCACAACCGCAACGGCGAGACCGGCGCTGTCGGCATCCCCAATCTCGGCGGAGAGAATGGCGGACAGCTGCTCGCGATCGCGATCGAGAATGATACTACCTTCAATGTCCGTTGGCAGGGCAAACGCCTGACTGTCTATGACGAGAGTCTGATGTCCAAAGAGGAGCTGGCGCGTCTGAGTGAAACGCAGCGCCTGCAGATCGAAGTCGATCGCCAGAGAGGAGGCGACGGCAAATGACCGCATATTTTGCGGTAGTGTCGTTTATCCTCGGCAGTGTGTTTGGCAGCTTTATCAACTGTTTTGCGTGGCGAATCACGCACCATGAATCGATCCTCAAGGGTCGAAGCCATTGCGCGGTCTGCGGACACACGCTCGGCGCGCTGGATCTGGTACCGATTTTCAGCTGGCTTTTTCTGAAAGGGAAGTGCCGCTATTGCGGGGAAAAGATTTCTCCGCGCTATATGCTGACAGAGCTGGTGCTGGGCGCCGCGTTTCTGTTGAGCTTTTTCTGCTTCGGTTTCCACTGGGAGACGCCGCGCCTGATGGCGCTGAGCGTGGCTCTGCTCGGACTGAGTCTGGTGGATCTGGAAATCCAGGAGATTCCTGACGGCTTCATCATCTACGGTATCATCCTGTGGGCGGTCACACTGCCGCTTATGGACGATGGCGTGAAGGCGCTGTGGCAGGGGCTGCTGTCCGGTGTTCTGATCGGCGGCGGTATACTGCTGATCTCGCTGGTGATGGATAAGGTGCTGAAAAAGGAGAGTCTCGGCGGCGGTGACGTGAAGCTGCTCTTCATGGTCAGCCTGTACATGAGCCCGCTGGCGGCGCTGCTGAATGTGGTGCTGGCCTGCGTACTGGGATTGCTGTTTGTGGCGGCGCTGAAAAGCGAGAAGATCCCCTTTGGACCTTCCATCAGCCTGGCAAGCTTTGTCACGCTGCTTGTCGGCGAAAAGCTCGCCGCGTGGTATTTAGGGCTTTTTTAGGAATAAAGTAAACGATGATTAAATCGGCAAGAGCGAATCCCGAGAGAATTTGGGTTCTGATGATGGCACTTTTTCGCAGAAATACTTTGTGTATTGCAAGAAAAAGTGACGAAATTAGGGCGCAAATTCTCCGGGAGGCGCCGCAGGCGATTTGATCAGCGTTTACTAAAGAATCAATCCTCAGGGAGGAGTATTATGGCTGCAAATGTGATTGGAATCGACGTTTCGGTGACGGCTCTGCGGATCACAGTGTGTGATAAGCGGGGGCCGGTGCGTTTTTTTGAGGCGCGTCTGCCGGATAATATGGTGCGGGACAACCAGATCGTGTCCTGGGACGCCATGGGCGATTTCTTGAAGGAAACGTTGAAAAACGAAAATCTCCGTGTCAAGGAAGTCTGCTTCACGGTGCCGGAGTCTGCGGTGTATATTCAGCATGTCGTGCTGCCGCCGATGAGCGAAGGTCAGCTGAAGGTCAATCTGCCGTACGAATTCCATGACTATATCAACCGCGACATGGATAAGTATATCTATGATTACGCGGTCAACCACATAGACACGGAGAAGATGGACCTGCTGGCTGTGGCTGTCTCGTGCGATCTGGTGGATCGCTACACCGCCATGTGCCGCCGGGCCGGGCTTCGGCTGCGGATCCTGGCGCCTGACGTGATCGCGTTCCGCAATCTTCTGCGTGCCTACGGCGAGGATAGAATGAAGGCGGATGTGCATAAGGACTATGCGATCCTGGATCTGGGTGATGAGTCGGCGCACCTGCACTTTTTCACCAACGGTGAATTCGAGGTCACGCGAAGCCTGGACACCGGCTGCCTGGCCCTTGTCGAGCCTATCGCCGCCGCCACCGGCATCGACCCGCATCTGATATTGATGGGGCAGAGCGGTACGCTGACCGAGCAGGCCGAGCAGAGCAACGAGACCTTCCTCGACCAGTGCAACAACCTGGCGCTGTCGGTCATGCGTGTGTTGAACTTCTATAGTTACAATAACCCCAACAACAGCATTAACGCGCTCTATGTCTGCGGCGCCGGTATCCGGCTGAAGCCGCTGATCAACGAGATCGCCGCCAACATCGAACTGCCGCTGCTGCCTGCCACCGAGCTGATCCCGCAAGGGGTCAACCAGCCGGAGAATCTTGCGGTCGCGCCGCAGTCTTATGGCATCTGTGTCGGGAAGGAGGGCTGAGCATGGACGTCAATACGCAGGAAGCGCTGCAGAGCGAACAGAAAACGGCCGTTTCGCTGTTTTCCAATCAGTCGCAGGGCGGATCGGAGAGCGAGGGCGCTCCCACGCCGCAAAAGCCGCCGCTGCAGAAGATCAAGGGCCATTATCCCACCAAAACCTCGATCAACCTTGTCTACAAAGAGAAGAAAACCGGAAAAAACCTGACGGCGCTTGCGCTGTTTGGTGTGTTTCTGGTTCTGCTGGCGATCTTCACCAAGTTTATGGTGCTCGACCAGATTGCCGCTGTCAACGCGGCGGAAAACCTGCTGGATACCCGCCAAAGGCAGCTGAGCACGCTGCAGCGGTCCAACTCCATCTATGACCAGGTCGAGGCGGAGTATAGCCACTTCGGTATCGGCTATCTCAGCCAGGCGGAGCGTGACCGGCACGACCGCGTGAACATGCTGGACGTCATTGACGAAAAGGTCGGCATCAGCAAGGGCATCCGCACCATTGAGATTTCTGAAAACACCGCGGTGCTCAGCTTCCTGACGCTGGAGCTGAAGGATATGTCCGCGATCGTCTCCCTTCTGGAAGAGAGCGAAGATGTCAGCTATGTCACGGTGTCCAGGGCCTCGACCACGGACTATGTCATTACCTATGTCGATGAATTCGGCAACCGGATCTCCGACGTCGATGACGAGACGAGAGAGGCTGTCACCAACTATATCACTGTTTTCTTCAAGACGCCTGCCGCTGTCAAGGCCGCTCAGGCTGCCGCGGAAGGAGGGGAGAACCAATGAGCGTACTCAACCGCGCGTTTACTAACCGTGAAATAGCCATCATCCTGCTGCTGACGCTGGTTCTGCTGGTGCTGGTGTACTACCGCTTCTTCTATACCCCGATGCAGGATCGGCTGGACTATCTCGAGAACGAGACGGCTACCGTCGATACGCAGATCCAGGTGGAGCAGGGCCGCGCACGAAAAATACAGGAGATGCTCGAACAAATTGAGATCGGAATAAAAGAATATCCCGGCGAGGTCATGACCTATGACAACGTCAAGTCCGAGATCGATGTACTCAACGGTATTCTGAACTCCGCCAAGTCCTTCGAGGTCACTTTCCAGCAGCCCACGGCGAACGGCAATAATGTGCGCCGCCGCGTCAACATCAACTTTGTGGCCCGCAACTATGCCAGCGCCCGCGCGATCATCCGCCAGCTGCACGACAGCGAGTATCGCTGCATGATCACCACGCTGTCCATGAGCCCGGCCAGCCGCCGCTTTGTCCATGAAAACGGTATCTACTACTATACCAGCTATACCGATCTGCAAAACGGAAACGTGAACGTCAATCTCTCCATGACCTTCTATGAGACGCGCTACGGCACCGACCTGACCGACGGTCTGCTGATCGAAAGCTAAACCTTCCGTATAAACAAAGGGTTGCAGCAAAATGATGCTGCAGCCCTTTTTGTAATAATCCCTTGATTGCCGTAGGGACCGACACCTTTTGACGGCCCACACTGCACAGAATTAAATTTTTTAAGTAACTCGTAATTCAGTAACTCGTAATTCAGTAATTCGCAATTCAGCAGCAGCAGGAGCGGGGAGAGGTTAAGCTGGTGTCGATCGAGCAGTTGTATCAGGCAAAGCGGTAAACACCGGTAAATACAGTTTTATCGTTTGGGAAAAGCGACTCACCGGTTTCCTGCCTGTCTCATTTCACATGAGACAGGCCGAGAAAAAATATTAAGGAATCTTAAGGCTGTCTGTCGCAAATTCTGGACAAATCTGGCGAAAATTCATTGACATCCGAGGACAATTATGGTATATATAAGTAAGGAATCCAAGTTCCGAATCTATGTTATGAAAGGAAGTTCATCTATGAAGAAAATGAACAACCGCAAGGGCTTTACCCTTGCAGAGCTCCTGATCGTTGTTGCGATCATTGCTGTCCTCGTCGCTGTCGCCATCCCCGTGTTCACCGCCCAGCTCGAGAAGGCCCGTGAGGCCACCGACATTGCCAACGTCCGTTCCGCTTATGCCGAAGTCATGACCAACTACCTGACTCACAAGGAAAATGAGAGCGTTTCGGCTATCAAGGTTGATGCCAAGCAGACTATTGACAACTGGCAGGGACCCACTGGCTTTATCGAGTACTTCAAAGACAATTCGACTACCTCTCAGACTTATAGCGCTGCGACGGTTGGTAGTCAGTATACTGTAAGCGTTACTGTTGATGGTAGCGGCAATGCTATTCCCAGCGTTTCTTAAGTTTTTTATCCAATCAATAGCAATTGACTAAGGTTTATTCCGCTATCCTGCTGTTTTAGTAAGCGGTGGGATAGCGGATCATCAAAAGGGTGCTCCGTCTCATAGCGGGTCGGAGCCCTTTTTCTATATTTAATTAATATCCCACAGCTATATTATGTGTCGTAGCTTTCGTTCGTATTCAAATATCCAATTGTATTACAGCAAAAGGTTTTTAAACTAAAATAATAAAGCCGCATAGGCTTCTACATAGATCCTGACTCAGGAGGAAATAGAATGAATCTCTTTTCAAAAATAGGGACAGCAGACCTTCAGCACCGTGAACACAAGGCGCTGTTTGTTCTGCTGTCTTTTCTTATCCCTTTTATCCTACTTACACTGGTGCTGATCGGCCTGTGCGTTGTACCCTTTGGGGATAAGCATAGTCTCGCCATTACTGACGCTAAGTGGTATCTCAATGGGCAGATGTTTCTGGCTCGCCTGCTGCGGGGGGAGGAAAACTGGCTCTATTCCCTCAACAACGGCCTTGGCAATAACGAATGGAGTGTGCTGGCCTGGGGAGGCATTCATCTGGCCGGGTTCCTCTCGCTGTTTGCGAAGCTGGAAACGATTCCGTCCATCTTCTCTTGGATGGTCGTTTTCAACATGTCAATTTGTGGGCTGACGATGTATTTGCTTCTGGCTTATCTGTTCGGGAATAAATCCAGTCATCTGATTTTTTCTACCAGCTATGCCATGATCGGATTCATTGTCGCAAACTGCTATCAACTGTTGTTCTATACCGGTCCGCAATTCTTGCCGCTGGTCGTTCTTGGCCTAGTCAAGCTCCTGCGCGGGCAGTCGCCGCTTGTGTATATACTGTCTCTTGCTGCATCTATTTTGCTGAATTTCTATTTTGGCTTCCATCTTTGCGTGATTTCGGTGATCCTCTTCCTTGTGTATCTCTACCTGCATTGGGCTGAGCTTGCCGGAAAGGTCAAAGGGCTGTTTGCCACCTGGGCGCTGTCCTCTCTATTTGCGGGACTTCTTGGCGCAGTCGTTTGGCTCCCGACGTTGAAGGCCTATTCCGGCGGCGGACGCTTGAACCAAACAGGGCTGAGCGAATATACTTTCACCGAAAAAATGCCTTTCCTTCAGATATTCGCCAAGCTCTTCTCAGGGGCCAACAGCGTCAACGAGCTGGTGGTCGGCCTGCCCAACATCTTCTGCGGTATTCTTGTTGTCGCGCTGGTGATCCTGTTCTTCATGGATAAAAAGATCGCCCCGCGATTTAAACGGGCTGCGGCCGTGGTGCTCGGTATCTATCTGGTCAGCTTCTATATCCCTGCCTTTACGATCCTGATGCACGGCGGCACCCACACCAACTGGTTCCCGTTCCGCTATTCCTATGTGTTCTCCTTCCTGTTGATCCTGCTTGCAGTCGAGGAGTTTGAGCGCCTGGATGAGATCACGCTCTCCGACACCAAACGCTGCGGCACTGCCCTTCTGATCGGCGTGCTGCTGGTCTTCAGTACGCGCTATGAATTTGTCACCGGCGGCGCGGTGCTGCTGGATCTGGCATTGCTGCTGCTGATGTGGCTGGGCTTTTATCTATATAAGACCAAACCCGAGACGACCCCGAAGAGCACCCTGTCTCTCTTCCTGCTGCTGGTGGTCTGCGGCAACCTCTATGCCAATTTCTATTTCAGTACCGTGCACGTGCGCGATCAGGAGAATTGGGAGCTTAACCTGGAAGAATATAACAAGAACATCATGGTCTCCGGCACGCTCATCGAGGTCGCGGATAATCTGGAACCCGGTTTCTTCCGCATGGAAAAGGACAAATCTGAAAGTAATACAGTGGGGGCTGATCCGGCGCTGTACAATTACAACGGCGTCAGCAACTCCGGCCCCGCGATCCGCATGTTTGTCCATAAAGAGCTGTGCAAACTGGGCGTCAACTGGTATGACATGCGCCACTGGTATTCCGAGGGGATCCCCGCCGCGACGGACACGCTGCTGGGCTTGAAGTATATCCTCTCCGAGCGCGATCTTGCCGAGGAGAAAAGCTATGAAAAGCTGATCGGCATGGAGGGCACCAATATTTATAAAAATGAGTCGGCCTTGTCTCCCGCAATCCTTGCTGATGCATCTATGCAGGATGTGGAACTCGGCGACAATGTGTTTGATAACCTGAATCTGGTCTGGAATGCCATGACCGGCGGCGAGCAGGATGTGTTCACGCCTCAGGAGGACGTCACCTATACCCTGATCACCGACTATGCCAGTCAGAGCGTCACCAGCGGAGAGCTGAAAGCAACGTCTTCCACTGCCGATGAGGGGCAGGAGAAGAAAGAGAAAGAAAAAGAGCCCGAGCCCTCCTCGTATATCCGCTATGCCTTCACGGCGCAGCAGGACGGGCCAATCTATTACTTCGATACCTCGATCCCTTCATCGCCCAACGGCCTTTCAACACCGGCCATCAAATACGTCGGCTTCTATCACAAGGGCGACGCGGTCGAGGGCAAGATCCCGATCGTCAGCGGCATCGGCACCGGCGACTTCATGCGCGGCTATTGCGCCAATCTCGCCTTTGCCTACGCCGACAATGCACAGCTGGAGCAGTACGCCGCCCAGCTCAACAGCCGCGACATTGCTTTCAACGTCGTGCACGAGAACGACCTGACCGGTTCGTTCACGGCCGACGAGGGGCAGCGCATCCTGTTCACAATCCCCTGGGACGAGGGCTGGACCTGTTATATCGACGGCGTACCCGCCCCCATCGACAAGACCTGGGATCTCTTTATGTCGGTGGAAGTCCCGGCCGGACAGCACAGCTATGAGATGAAATTCTTCCCTGCATGGATGAATTACGGTATCTATCTCAGTGCCGCCGCGTTTGCCGGCACAGTCGTTCTGATGTTTGTGTGGAAAGTGAATAGAAAAAAAGCGGAAACGGTGCTCCCTGCTGAAAATCTCAGCTCCGGTATTTCTGAGGAAATGCATTAAAGTCCAAAACCTATGAGAAAAGTTTATTGAGATTTTGAGGCGATTGATACAGTAAAAGACCGAGGAATACCTGTTATGAATTTGTTCAAAGCGCTTTTACACCAGTTTGGTGTGGAGAATAAGGAAGACTTGAAAAAGCTTGCTTTGCAGTTTGTTAAGTTTGGGTTGGTGGGACTGAGCAATACGCTGGTTTCTTGGGCCTGTTATTATCTGTTTCTCTGGATCGACGAGGATTTGTACATGGTGGGCAGTATCGTCGGAACAGTGGTCAGTATTGCCAACGCTTTTTTCTGGAATGACAAGTTTGTGTTCAAGGGTGGAGAAAACGATTGGCGTAGCAGACTGAAACGCTTGGGGAAAACCTATGTGAGCTACGGCGGAACCTCATTGTTGACAAATGTTCTACTCTGGCTGGAAATTCAGCTTGGCGTCAACAAACTAATTGCGCCGATTGTAAACTTGATTATCACAATTCCGCTGAATTTTCTTATCAACAAGTTCTGGACCTTTAAAAAATAAAAATGGTGCGTGAATATCAACACATCCATCAGGTGAAGAAAATGAACAAAAAAACAATCTCCGTCATGATCCCCTGTTATAACGAAGAAGAGAACGTCCGGGCGATCTACGAGGCGGTACGCGCGCAGCTGGCCGCACTGCCCTATGACTATGAGATACTGTTTATCGACAACAAAAGCCAGGACGGCACGCGCGGCCTGATCCGGCAGATCTGTGCCGAGGATAAGCGCGTCAAGGCCATCTTCAACGTGAAAAACTTCGGCCAGTTCAACAGCCCCTATTACGGCATGCTGCAGACGACGGGCGACTGCACGATCACCATGTGCGCCGATTTTCAGGACCCGCCCGAGATGATCCCCCGGCTCGTGGCCGCGTGGGAAGAGGGCTATAAAATCGTCATCGGCCGCAAGACCAAAAGCCGGGAAAACGCGCTGGTCTACTGGCTGCGCGGCTGCTATTACAAGCTGATCAAAAAGATGAGCAGCACCGACCAGATCGAGCAGTTTACCGGCTTCGGCCTGTACGACAAAAGCTTCATCCATACCCTGCGCGAGCTGAAGGACCCCACGCCCTTTATCCGCGGCATCGTGGCCGAGCTGGGGCCCGAGCGCAAGGAGATCGAGTACGAACAGCCGCGGCGCCGGGCGGGGAAGACACACAACAACTGGTACACGCTCTATGACGCGGCCATGCTCAGCTTTACCAGCTACACGAAGGCCGGGCTGCGTCTGGCGACCTTCTTCGGCTTCATCATCGCCGGGGTCAGCTTCCTGATCGGCCTCTTTTACCTGTTTGCCAAGCTCTTCTTCTGGCAGAGCTTCACCGCCGGCTACGCGCCGATGATGATCGCCACCTTCTTCATGGACGGCGTACAGCTGGCCTTCCTCGGCTTCCTGGGGGAGTACGTCATGTCGATCAACGCGCGCGTCATGAACCGTCCGCTTGTCGTGGAGGAAGAGAGAATCAATTTCACGCCCGCACAGGATACATAAAAAACACTTGCCTCCCTTTTACAAGGGAGGCAAGAATGCTGTCAGATACAGCCGAATGGGGACAGGGCGCTGGTGTTGCTCGGGTTATAGGTGCCAGCTGAGCCAGCGTTCCATACATAGCAGTACATAGCAGTGTATTTCTTGCCGGGAGAGCGTTCCCACCAGTTGGCAAGTCCTTTCTGCTCGTAGCCATAGAGCTTAGTTCTTATGCCGGGCAGCTTGTAATAGTCAAGCGGCTCGCCCTCGCCGGGAAAAGAATTGCTGACTGTGCCGAAAAGCTCGACTTCCGAACGCAGCGCCAGGCGGTTGCCGGAGACGGTCTCGATGGTGCCAGAGCCGTTCCCCTCGCTCACAAGTACGTCAAACGGCAGCAGACGCGCCTTGAGCCAGGCGGGCAGCGCGTCGGCCAGCGCGGGGAGCGTGACGGTCGCCATCTCGCTTGCGCCGTAGCCGCCCACGGTTGAGCCCGATGAATGCATTCGCTGCTGTTCAGCGAGCGCTTCCACAAAATCGAACTGCAGCACACATCCGCAGCTGTTATAGTCGTCAAAGGACGAGATCACAATGTCGATGTCCTGCGCGGCATGGGCTGCGTCGCCGCCGCCGGTAAAGGCGTCGATGTGGACCTTTCGCATGTGGCCGACACGCCAGCCGGCATCACGCTGCAGGTCGATCGTCCCGGCGTGTGCCGCGTCGATCATCGCGGCGATCTGTGCGTCGCTGCCCCATTCAAAGCTGACGATCTCAATGCCGCCGATCATCTTGGTCGGAGCGGGATTCGTTTTCAGCTTGTAGACCAGCACTGCGGCGTCGCTGGGGGCAATTTCAAGCGGAGAGGGGAGAACGGTCCTGTCCAGCAGACAGACCACGTCTACTGAGTTGGCCCGGCCGGGGGTCGTGGCGCATTTAAGTGTCTGCTTATAGCCGATCTCGCGGATCGTCAGCGGCTCGCTGCCCGTGTTGGTGATGGTAAAGGTGTATTGCAGCCAGGGGTTTCCCGGCGCGTCACAGCCGGCTTGCCGGCTTGTCAGCGTGACGGTGACGCCATCGGTGATCGTGCTTTCCAGATTGACGTCCATTTCGGTTGCCTCGGTCGAGCCGGTGCCGAACGAAACCCCGGCCGCGGAGGGGTTGAGCGTAAAGGTCTCCGCGCGTGCCCCCGGATACGAGAACGCCCCGTGCAGGTAATACGTCCACCCCGTGACATCCACCACCTGCAGCGAGCCGAAAAGCGTCGTCGTCGACTGCAGCAGCATGGCCGTCAGATTTTTCATGTTTTTTGTAATCATTGCTGTTTCCTCCTGCCGTCAGGCTTGATACGTGATGCTCGCCGCGCTGTCCCACGAGAGCGCACCGGCTGCGTTGATGTACACGCTCTCGGGTTCCGCACGGGGGCAGCGCCCGGAATAGACCACAATCGCATCGATCGCCGCGGCCATTTCCGAGGGCTTGTATGTGCTCTGCTCGCCGTTCTTCGTGCGGATCGCCCGGGCAATGGCCGCGTAGTTTGCGCTGTCCGTCAAAACAATCGCCATCAGTAGCTCACCTCGTCTCCGTCTGCATAGTGCGGGATCTGCCGTTGAAGCTCGTCCAGCGCCGCTTTGACGCCGCCGGAGCTCACGGGATTCACGCTGTCCGCCGTCGGCGCGGTGTCAATGCGCAGTATGTCCTGCTTGCGGAGCAGCGCCGTATAGACGCCGCCGGAGCTCACAGGGTTTGCTCTGCCCGCTGTCGGAACCGTGTCAATATGTAGCGTGTTCTGCTTGCATCGCAGCGCGGCCTTTGTCTGATGGATCAGCTCCGCGATCGCGGCGCTGCCTGCCAGTTTTTCCATAGAAAGCCTCCTGTCATATGGTTCTGCACAAAATAGTATAAAACCGGCGAGGAAAAGGAAATCCCCCGCGCTGTGGCAGACCTGAGACAGGAACGCGGATTCCTTTACCGGATCGGGACAGAGCTCGACGGCTGCCCGGTAGCCCTGTTTTCTTCTGAAAATCAGAGAACACGAAAGAAAAACTGCGCGGACAAATCATTGACAACTTGCGCGGATGCCGTATAATAGTAGTATCTGGAATGAACAATGCACAGTTAAAAGGAGGAGTTTTGCATGGGACAGCTTTGTCTCGGCATTGAATTCGGCTCGACCCGCATCAAGGCTGTGGCGATCGACGGTCAATTCCGCCCGGTCTCGTCCGGGGACTATACCTGGAAAAGTAAATTTGAAAACGGCGTGTGGACCTATGACCTCGACGAGGTCTGGCAGGGCTTGAAGACCGCGCTGCGCGGCGTGGATGGCCGCGAGCAGGTCGCGGCGATGGGCGTCTCGGCCATGATGCACGGTTATCTGGCCTTTGATGAAAACTGGCAGCTGCTGGTGCCCTTCCGCACCTGGCAGAACACCTGCACCGGCCCCGCCGCCGAGGAACTGACCGCGCGCTTTGGCTTCAACATCCCCCAGCGCTGGAGCATCGCCCATCTCTACCAGGCTATTTTAAACGGCGAAGAGCATGTATCGCGCATTGCGCACATCACCACGCTCGCGGGCTATGTGCACACGATGCTGACCGGCGTGAACGCGCTCGGCGTCGGCGACGCCTCGGGCATGTTCCCGATCGACAGCGCGACGCTGGACTATGACGCCGAGATGCTCAAAGCCTTCGACGCGCTGATCAAAGAGCGGCACTATCCCTGGACGCTGCGGGACATCCTGCCGCGCGTCCTCCCGGCCGGAGCCGCCGCCGGCGCGCTGACCGAGCAGGGCGCCGCGCTGCTCGAGGGCCTGCTGCCCGTCGGCATCCCCTTCGCCCCGGCCGAGGGTGACGCCGGCACCGGTATGACGGCCACGAACGCCGTCGCGCCGCGCACCGGCAACGTGTCGGCCGGCACGTCGATCTTCTCGATGGTCGTGCTGGAAAAACCGCTGGAGCATGTCTACCCCGAGATCGACCTTGTCACGACGCCGACCGGCAAGGGCGTCGCTATGGTACACTGCAACAACTGCACCAACGATTCGAACGCCTGGTTCTCCCTGCTGCGCGAGACCGTCGAGCTCTTCGGCGGCAGCGTCGATACCGGCGCGCTGTATACCGCGCTCTATCAGAAATCGCTCGAGGGCGAGACCGACTGCGGCGGCGTGCTGACCTATAACTATCTGGCAGGGGAGGGCGTGACCCACCTGGACGGCGGCCGCCCGATGGTTGTGCGGCGGCCTGACAGCCGCTTCACGCTTGCCAATTTCCTGCGCTCCCAGCTCTATGCCACGATGGCCACACTGAAGATCGGCATGGATATCCTCGCGGCTGAGGGCGTGAAGATCGATTCGCTGATGGGCCACGGCGGCCTGTTCAAGACGCCGCTGGTCGGCCAGAAATACATGGCCGCGGCCTGCAATGCCCCTGTCACCTGCATGGAGACGGCGGGCGAGGGCGGCCCCTACGGCATGGCGCTGCTGGCGGCCTTCCTGCTGCATGGGCAGGGGACGCTTGAGGAATTCCTGGCCCGTCAGGTCTTTGCCGACGCCGCCTCGACAACGGTGCAGCCCGACGCGGCCGACGCCGCGGGCTTTGCCGACTATCTGAAAACCTATCGGGCGGGCCTCGCCGTCGAGCGCGAAGCCGTTCAAACGCTCTGGTGCGAAAAGTAAAGGGGGAGACACCAATGCTGGAAGAACTGAAAGAACAGGTATGCAGGGCCAATCTGCTGCTGCCGAAGCACGGTCTTGTCACCTTTACCTGGGGCAACGTTTCGGGCATCGACCGCGCGCGCGGTCTCGTCGTCATCAAGCCCTCGGGCGTGGAATACGACGGGATGGGCCCGGACGATATGGTCGTCGTCGATCTCGACGGGAATGTGGTCGAGGGGCACTATAAGCCCTCGTCCGATACGCCCACGCATATCGAGCTCTATAAGGCTTTCCCGAACATCGGCGGCGTTGTGCACACGCACTCGCGCTGGGCGACCTCGTTTGCCCAGGCGGGCATGGGCATCCCGGCCTACGGCACCACGCAGGGCGACTATTTCTATGGCGAGATCCCCTGCACGCGCAAAATGACCCCGGCCGAGATCGCCGGCGCCTATGAAAAAGAGACCGGCACCGTTATTATTGAGACCTTCCGGACGCGCGGCATCGACGCGGACAGCGTTCCCGCCGTGCTGGTGAACTCCCATGGCCCCTTCACCTGGGGCAGCGACGCAATGAACGCTGTGCACAACGCTGTCGTGCTTGAGGAGGTCGCCTTTATGGCACTGCAGGCCCGGACGCTGAATCCCTCGCTGCAGCCGATGCAGCAGGAGCTGCTGGACAAGCACTACCTGCGCAAGCACGGGAAAAACGCCTATTACGGCCAGGGCTGACAATTGATTCGTGTATCGGTTTGCGTCAGCGAATTGCCTTCACCTGGAGGGGAAGGTGCCCCAGTGCGCACACCAATGTCATTAAGTTAAGCTTGAATGCCCGTAGAAACGAAAAAGCTTGATGCCTGCGCCAATGCCTTCCCCTCGAGGGGAAGGTGGCACGGCCCGGACGCCTTGCGGTGCCCGAAAAATGCTTCGGGCTTACGCAGATCCTCGCATTTTTCGACCGCTGCGGAAAGCCTCGGCTCGCTTCATCCGCCACAGGCGGCGCGGGCCTCGCTTTCCCCCGCAAGGGCCGTGACGGATGAGGTGTCTGGTGCTGCGCTCAGTTGCTGCGTTTGCGCTCGCGTAACGCTTCCACCTCATCAGTCATCCGCCTCGCGGGGGATCGGCGGCTGACAGCTTCCCCTCCAGGGGAAGCCGTTCGGCGCAAGTCTGAGCTTGCTGAGTTATTCTGATATCCATAAAATTCATATAAAACATGTAAAGGAAGGAAGTTTGTATGCCTACCAAAAAAGCAAAGAGCGAAGCGCCCGAGGAGCTGAAAGAGACCGCCGCCGCCGAGAGCGCCCCGAAAAAGCGCAGCAGAAAGCCCGCCGCGAAGAAGGCGGAGGAGACTATCGCCGCTGCGGAAACAAAGCCCGCCGCCGAAAAGAAACCCGCCGCCAAGCGGACGCGCAAGGCCCCGGCGAAGAAAGCCCCGGTTGAAGCCGCGCCTGCCGTCGAAGAACAGCCTGTCGTCGAAGCGGCGCCTGCCGTCGAGGAGCAGCCCGCTGTCGAGGCAGCCCCCGTTGTGGAAGAGGCTCCTGCCGTTGAAGAGGCTCCCGCTGTCGAAGCCCCCGCGGCTGAACCCGCAGTGGAAGCGGCCCCCGCCGAAGCCCCCGCTGTCGAGCTCGGCCCCCGGCGCAGCATCGCTTTTATCGGCTCGGAGTGCCATCCCTTTGTCAAGACCGGCGGTCTCGGCGACGTCATGTACGCCCTGCCGCGCGAGCTCGTCAAGATGAACTGTGACGTGCGCGTGATCCTGCCCCGCTATGAGTGCATCCCCTGGAAATACCAGGAGAAGATGGAATACAAGGGCGAGTTCTACATGGATCTCGGCAACACCGGGCGCAACGTCTATGTTGGCATCATGGAATACGTCGCCGACGGCGTGGTCTATGACTTTATCGACAACCAGGAGTTCTTCTCCGGCCCCAAGCCCTATATCAACCTGGTCGACGATATCCCCAAGTTCTGCCTGTTCGCCAAGGCCTCGCTGGCCGCGCTGAACTATCTCAACTGGATCCCCGATATCGTCCACTGCCACGACTGGCAGGCGGCGCTGGTGCCTGTGTATCTGCGCCCCCTGTTTGCCGGAACGCCCGTCGGCCGCGCCCGTTCGATCCTCACGATCCACAACCTGCGCTTCCAGGGCATCTATAATATCCCCACGATCCGCTACTGGTCCGGCCTGCCAGAGTTCGTCTTTGACGATCCCGCCCTGCTTAAGCAGCAGTGGGTCGACGCCAACATGCTAAAGGGCGGTCTGGCCTTCGCCGACAAGATCACCACGGTCAGCGGCACCTACGCCTGGGAGATCCAGACCAGTGAGTACGGAGAGACGCTCGAAAACCATCTGCGCTTCCACAGCGGCAAGCTCAGCGGCATCGTCAACGGCATTGACTATGAGATGTGGGACCCGAAGACCGACGCCGCCCTGCCCGAGCACTACGACCGCGAGACCGCGCTTTCCGGCAAGAAAGCCAATAAGCTCGCCCTGCAGAAGGAGCTCGGCCTGGAAGAGAACGCCGACAAGTATGTTATCGGCCTGATCTCGCGTCTGACCGACCAGAAGGGTCTCGACCTTGTCAACGCCATCATCCCGCAGGTCATGGACGAATTCACGCAGGTCGTTGTTCTCGGCACCGGCGACCAGGTCTATGAGGACTCCTTCCGCTACTACGAGAACGCCTACAAGGGCAATTTCAGCGCCTGCATCCAGTACGACGAGGCTCGTGCCCACCGTATCTACGCCGGCGCCGACGCGCTGCTGGTGCCCTCGCGCTTCGAGCCCTGCGGCCTGACCCAGCTCAACGCCATGCGCTACGGCACCGTGCCCATCGTGCGCGAGACCGGCGGCCTGAAGGACACCGTGGATCCCTACAACGAGTACGAAAATACCGGCAACGGCTTCACCTTTGATCGCTACGACGCAGGCTTGCTGCTCGACGCGATCAACCGCTCGAAGACGCTGTACTTCACCGATCGCGCGCGCTGGGACGAGATGATCGCGCGCGACATGGACAAGGATGTCTCCTGGCAGAACTCCGCGCGGCAGTATAAGGATCTCTATCTCGAACTCACGCAGTGGTGATGATCCGGCAGGGGAGTCTGACCGATTATACCGCGCAATAGCGAAAGGCGGCGCTCCGCCCGGTTCTTCGGGATCGGCGGAGCGCTGCTTCCGCACGGCTTTTCCTGTCCGACCCCGTGGCGCTGCGCGGCGGCGTACGGCATCTCCGTCCAACATCTGTTTTCTCGGATATCTAATACTTTTTTCTAATTAAAAGTAGATACTTTTAATTAGAAAGGCGCCGCTAAACGCGCCGCCCATCTGTGTAAAAACACAGATGACGTCTCATACAGACTCCGACGCGCTATCGCGCTATTAAAAGTAGACTTTGTCTACTTTTAATCGGAGTCTAGTATAAACAGAAAGGACTCACTCTAATGGATAACACTGAATCTGCCGTCTTTAAAATCAATGAAACCACGGAAAACTATGACATCACCCTAAACATCCCCGTCGAATCACTTCTCAACCGGCATGTCCTCTTCCCTGACTTCGGGGTCGAAATCGGCAACGAAGAACCCTACACCGAAACTACCACCCAGGAATATATCCTTGGCACCTACGACGCAGGCCAGGAAATAGCCAGGGAATTTCTCAAAATATATCCGGAAGCCGCAAACGGCAGCACGGCAGAAAACACAATCCAGCACATCGCCGAACTCTTTGTCCAGTCCTGGAAGGAAGGGAAAAATCTTGACCTCCGGCACTATAACGGGATAAGAAAACATGGTTAATCACACAAACCTGTAAATACAAAAACCCGACTCATTACGAGCCGGTTTTTGATTATTCTTCCCAGATAAGCGCGGACGTGAAGCTGTGCTTAGCTTTTTGGTAAAAAATAAAAAATAAGTCTTGCATTTTCAAGACCACTGTGCTATTATATCTAAGCAATCGCGAGAAACACATTTCCGGGTGTAGCGCAGTTGGTAGCGCGCTTGAATGGGGTTCAAGAGGCCGCTAGTTCGAATCTAGTCACTCGGACCAAGATAAAAGCCTGATTTCAATAGAAATCAGGCTTTTATCGTAACTTTTTCTATCATTACAAGACCCGGATCGCAGAAAAGCGGAATCAATAAACCGGAGCGTCCGGACACTTATTTGAGAAAGTATACTGTCAGTAAAGGAAAGAATTGCGGTGAGTGAAATGGAACGGACAGAAAACATGGAGGCAAAGCTGGCCTATATCTGCAAGCAGTTCCGGCTCCCGGGAGAGCTGATCCTGCAGAGATGGATCCCGACGGGGCACATCAACACGGCGTACTATGTGGCGCTGTACGACGGGAAGGAGGTACGGCAGTACCTCGCGCAGAAGATCAACTGGTACGTCTTCCGCGATCCGGTGTCGATGATGCGGAACATCGACCTGATCACGCAGCATATCATGAGCAAGGAGCCGACGCTGGAGCGTCGGAGACGGCTGCACTTCCATCACACGGCTGCCGGCAACAACTACCTGATCCTGAAGGAGACGGCAGATGGCTTCGTAGACCAGGCGGAGAGCGGGGAGAGTCTCGGCGAGGAGCCGTGGAACACGGATTGGGAGTTCTGGCGGCTGTACAACTTCATTGAGAACAGCGTGTCGTTTGAGACAGCGGAGGGAAACGCGGAGATCCTGCGGATATCCGGTAAGGCCTTCGGAAAGTTCAACCGGCAGCTGCAGGATTTTGACGCCGGGCAGTTGGTGGAGAGTATCCCGCATTTCCACGACACCGTATACCGCATGAACAGCTTTTTCGAGGCGGTGGCGGCGGACCCGCTGGGCCGGGCGGCCGAGGCGGAGGAAGAGATCGCGCAGATCCGCGAGAACCGCGAGTTCGCGGGGACGCTGTGCCGACAGATCGAGCGCGGAGAGCTGCCGATCCGGGTGACGCACAACGACACGAAGACGAACAACATCCTGTTCAGCCGTGACACGCATGACCCGCTGGTGATCATTGACCTGGACACCTGCATGCCGGGACTCGCGTGCTACGATTTCGGCGACACGATCCGCTTCGCGGCGTGCACGGCGGAGGAGGACCAGGTCGAGGGAATGCAGCTGGACCTGAGACTGTTCCGCGCCTACACGGAGGGCTATCTCGCGGAGATGAAGACGGTGCTGAGCGAGGCGGAGCTGGAGTCTCTGGCGACGGGGGCTGCGGTGATCACGCTGGAGCTGGCGTCGCGGTTTCTGGCGGATTATCTGCTGGGAGACAAGTATTTCCGTATCGACGATCCGAAGCAGAACCTGCGCAGGGCGCAGGCGCAGTTGACGCTGTTCCGGGATATGATGGCGCACATGGAGGATATGCGGCGCATCATCCGGGAAGTGGCAGAAGCGTAAACAGTAAGGGACCGTTGCAAAATGGAAGTTTTGCAGCGGTCCTATCCGGTGGTGATAGAATATATCCACGTATTCCAGGCCAAGACGCTGAAGACTCCGGTCAAGACTTGTGCCGGTATAGTCGTTGCTTGTGCTTGGAAAGCATTATTACCGTGTGCGCACGGCGGATCTGGCGGATGCGCTGGATATCTCCGTGGCTGCGGCTGCGGAACAGATCCTGCAGCTCGAGGAGAGGGGCTTCGCCAAACGGGGAGAGCGGGATTGTATAACCCTGACCGAGCGCGGCGAGCGATATGCCGAGACCTTTTATGTCGGTCACGCTACGCTTCGCTACCGTCTGATAGGCGAGGGCATGCCGGAGCAGGAGGCCGAACTGCTGGCCTGTACGATGCAGAAAGACGGCCCATGAGACAGCGCAGTCGAACCTTGGCTTCTGGATCGAATGAAGTGAGAAAAAGCATGCGAAAAAAAGCAGCGGGAAGGAGTCCTTGTCAGAGGAACGCCCTCCCGCTGCTTTTCAATGCATGCTATCCGTATTATATCATAAGGCCAGAGGGCTTATGATATAATTTGTCATGTTTTTCGGTTGCCGCGCGAGCGGCGAGAAAAACGACATAAAAACAAATATAATAAGCGCGTTTGCGCTTATTATATCATACCATTTGCAAGATTAAAAGCGGTTGTATGAAAAAGTTGTAAATCGGTTGACTCAAGAAGAAGCTGCGATATAATAAGATAGTGTTTTGCCATCACAGCATCAGTATACCGTAGGTGTATCAATCGTTTTTGCAAAGGAGAATACCATGAAGAGAACCATTATCATACTCGCGCTGCTGGCCCTGCTGCTCTCGGCCTGCGGCACAAAGCCGACGTCCGGCGAACAGCAGGCGGCCGAGCCGTTTCAGACCGTTCGCCATGCCGAGATTACCGTCCGGGATTACGGTACGATCAAGCTCGAACTCGATGAGGGGAGCGCTCCGATCACGGTCGCCAACTTTATCAAGCTCGCAAAGGCCGGCTTTTACGACGGCCTGACCTTCCATCGGATCATGGACGGATTTATGATCCAGGGCGGCGATCCGGACGGCAACGGCACCGGAGGCGCCAAGGACAAGATCAAGGGGGAGTTTGCCAAAAACGGCGTCAACAATCCGATCAGCCATGTCAAGGGCGTGATCTCGATGGCGCGCGCCAACGCGCCGGACAGCGCCAGCTCCCAGTTCTTTATCACGGTCGCCGACTCTACCTTCCTTGACGGCAGCTATGCGGCCTTTGGCCGTGTCACCGAGGGGTTGGAGGTAGCTGAGCAGATCGCGAAAGACGCAAGGCCCATTGACAATAACGGGACCATCCCGAAAGAGCAGCAGCCTGTCATCGAGCGTATCGTGATCACCGATTGACCGCCTGAAATTCCATAACAGAAGCGAAAGACCGTTCGCTCTCCGCAGCCGGAGGACGAACGGTTTTTTGCTTGGCCGGAGAACAGGGGAGTATCACTGCTCTTTACATTTTTTGTAAGCCGTGATAAAATAATAAAGAATACTGGTCTTTGATTGCGGCATGGCCTGCGCAGCGAGTAAAAGCATCATTGAGAGAGTAATACAAAATCTTTTTTCGCCGGATACGATGCAATTTGAATGTGACGAATCTGTGACATTTGAAGAAATATAATAAGTTATTATTATTTGGCAAGGGAGAGAACGCAGATCGTTATTTATGTTGTGGAGGATGTACCTCAGGCTCGGACTGCGTTGACAGAGCTGGTAAAGCGTCAATGCCCATCGGCTGTTATCAAGGCCTTCGACGACGCGGAAGCTGCGCTGAGACAGGCGGACGAGCTTGTGCCGGATATCGCGCTTCTGGACATCGAGCTGCCCGGTATGAACGGCCTCGAACTGGCGGAACGGCTCAAAGCGCTCAACCAGCAGCTGAATATCATTTTTACGACAGGCCATCCCGAGTATATGGCCGAGGCCTTTCGGATGCATGCCAGCGGGTATCTGCTCAAACCAGTGACCGAAGAGCAGCTGAGAGAGGAACTCAATAATCTCCGCTACAATCCCAGGCAGATGGGAAAGCGCCTGGTTGTGAGGACCTTCGGGGTGTTTACGGCCAAAATCGACGGCACCCCCCTGAGCTTCCGGTACCGCAAGACCGAGGAGCTGCTGGCCTATCTGATTAACTCCGGGGCGCGGATGTGCACAGTGGGCGAGCTGATCAACGTGCTGTGGGAGGACGGAAACCCGCGGCGCGAGTCCTATCTGCGGAATCTGATCTCCGATCTGCGTGCGGTGCTGCGGCAGCACGGGTGCGAGAATGTCCTTCTGCGCAGTAAGGGGCTGATCGGTGTCGATGTCAACCACATCGACTGCGACTTCTACGACTGGATGAAGGGGCAGAAACAGGCGCGAGAATCTTTCACAGGCGCATACATGTCACAGTTCAGCTGGGCCGAGTGGACGCTGGCCTGGATGCTCGGATCAAAGAATACAACTGCATAATAAAAAACCGCACAAAGAACGACGAAAAATTTTCCTGTTTTTGTGCGGTTTTTCATACCCTTTGTGACGAATGCGTGACAAACTGCATGATAGAATTGTAATGAATTGTAATTATTTAAAATATTGGTGGTAAAGGACTGTACCCATGAAAGAAAAACAGCTGCGGCGGCTGAGCAAGCTTGAACTGATGGAGCTGCTGCTTGTGCAGAAGGAAGAAAATGAACGCCTCGCGCAGGAAGTGGAGTCACTGAAGCGGCAGCTGGAGGATCGGCGCCTGCGCGTTGAGAAGGCCGGCAGTATGGCCGAAGCGGCGCTGCTTGTAAACGGCGTGCTGGAAGCCGCGCAGAAGGCGGCCGAGCAGTATCTTTACAATCTGAAAGAGAAAACCGGAGAAGGAACAGAGGCATGAAACCTGAGCGCGCGAGAAAAATGCTGCAGGAGATCACCGTTGAGGAGCTCAACGGCGAAATCACGCGTCGGCGCTATGACAAGGACTTTCGCGCGGTCATGCGGCATGTGATCTATACGATGGTGGTCGTGGCTGCTTTTGCCGCGCTGGTGGCGGTGCTGCTGCTGCCGGTGCTGCGCATCTACGGCCATTCCATGAGCTCCACGCTTGACGAGGGGGATATCGTGGTCTCGGTCAAGGGCAGCGACTTTGCCGTCGGCGATGTGATCTCCTTCTATTATAACAACAAGCTGCTGGTCAAACGCGTGATCGGCAATCCGGGCGACTGGATCGACATTGACCAAAAGGGCAATGTCTATGTCAACCAGAAACTGCTGGACGAGCCGTATCTCGAAGAAAAGGCCTTTGGTGACTGCAATATCGAGCTGCCATACCAGGTGCCGGAGTCGCGCATCTTCGTGATGGGGGACAACCGGGACACCTCGGTGGACTCGCGCAATACCTCGGTCGGCTGTGTGTATGAAGAACAGATCGTAGGAAAAATCGTATTTCGGATCTGGCCGCTGGACCGTATCGGCCAGGTCAATTAAGATGGAGCAGAACATGCAAAAATCATTAAACCGCCTTGTGGTGGCGGTTGTCGAGCTTGCAAAAAAGAATAGAGCTTGGAAACAGCTTGTGCGCGTGCTTGCGAGCGTGGCTGTTTTCGTCACGACCTATGCGCTGATCCTCCCGGCCATCACGCTGGAGGGTCGAACTTACTGCGGCCTGGACGAGCACACGCATGGGCCCGAATGCTATACCCGGCGCCTGATTTGTGAGCTGCCGGAGCAGGAGGCCCACAGCCACACCGATAGCTGCTGGACGGTGGAGCCGGTCTGCGGTCTGGAAGAGAGCGAAGGCCACAGCCACACCGATGCGTGCTGGGTTTCCGTCCCTGTCTGCGGAAGGGAAGAGAGCGCAGGGCATGTCCACACGGCGGATTGCTATGCCAGACAGCAGATCTGCGAGCTGCCCGAGGACGAAAACCATGTCCATGGCGAAAGCTGCTTTGTCGAAACGCTGATCTGCGGACAGGAGGAGCACGAGGGCCATACCCATACCGCGGACTGCATGCAGCCCCAGCTGGTCTGCGGCCAGGAAGAGCACGAAGGCCACACCCATGACGAGTCGTGCTTCCAGAGCGTGCTCAGCTGCGGCCTCGTGGAGTTTGAAGGCCATGAACATACGGACGCTTGCTTCGAGACAGTGCTCAGCTGCGGTCTGGAAGAGCACAGCCACAGTCTTGCCTGCTATTCCGATCCCACAGCCGACATCGAGAATCAGGCCCAGTGGGAACAGACAGTCCCGCAGAGCTGGACGCTCAGCGGCAATTACGCCGAGGATATCGTGCGCATCGCACAGACGCAGCTTGGCTATACAGAAAGCCCGCGCAACTATCTGGTAGCGGCCGACGGCAAAACGCTCAGCGGTTACACACGCTACGGCGCGTTTGCCGCGGCGTACAGAGGACTGCACGGCGACGAGGCCAGACCCTGCCTGTACGGCGAGTGGGGCGCCGCGTTTGTGTCCTTCTGCCTGCATTATACCTACATGCCCGAGACGATGCTCTCTCCGGCGTTCAGCGTGGACGATTGGCAGCTGCGCTTTGCCGGAACGGGGATTTTGCGCGATAGCGCGACTTACTGCCCGCAGCCGGGTGACCTTGTCATTATTCGCGAGACGGAACCCACCCCCGGCGAGCCGGAGAAATACATCGGCATCGTAGCGGCGGTTTCCTGTGATGAATCCGGGGCCACGCTGCGCCTTACGGCGTATGTGGGCGACTATCATAACAGCGTTTCCCAGCTGGGGCTGGAGGCCGATTCCCCGCGCATCGTGTGCTATGGGGAGCTGCCCGGCCGTCCCGCAGCCGAGACGCCTGAGCCTACGGAAGCACCGGAGCCCACCGAGGCACCCGAAGCCACCGAGGCACCCGAAGCCACCGAGACACCGGAAGTCACTGAGACACCGGAAGCCACCGAGGCACCGGAAGTCACTGAGACACCGGAAGCCACCGAGGAACCGGAAATCACCGAGGAACCGGAAGTCACCGAGACACCCGAAGCCACGGAAGCGCCGGAAGCCACGGAGGAGCCGGAGTCCACGGAGACGCCCGAACCAACCGAGGAGTCGGAGCCGACCAAAGAACCCAGGAGCGCCGCAACGGCAGGGAAGATGGCCGCGCCGCGGCTTACCGCCTCCTGCGGTATGTTTGATGTGGCGCTCTATGCCGAGTCTGACGACGCCATCCCCGCGGACGCCGCGCTGCGCGTATATGCGTACGACGAGGAGTCCGAGACCTACCGCCAGGCCTATGACGCGGTGCTGGCCCACAAGCGCGCCGGGGACGAGAGCTTTGATGAGTACGGCATGGGCTTTGCCGCGCTGGATATCGCACTGGTCGACGCCCAGGGGACCGAGATCGAGCCCACGACGCCGGTGCAGGTTTCCATCGCCATGCGCGAGCTGCCCGAGGGCATCGACGCCGATGTCATCCGCCAGAGCATCGAGGTACAGCACCTCGTCGGCGAGCTGTCCGCTCTGACGGTACGCGAGACCGGAACGGCGGCGGAGCCGCGCTTCGTTTCTGCGGAAGAAGAGAACAGCGCAGAGACCCCGGAGCTGCCGGAGACCTCCGAACCGCAGGCACAGGTGCAGAGCGCGGAGCCGAAAGACACGGCCGCTCTCCGCGCGGCACGCCCGGGCCTGTTCAAGGCCCCTGCCGTGATGAGCGGGCCGGAGACCGTGGATGCGGCCACCGAGACTGAGCCCGAGACCGAGGACGCAGTCACCGAGGATGAACCCGAGATCGCGGATGCGATGACGGAGAGCGAACCCGAGACGGCGGATGCAGTCATCGAGGATGAACTCGAGACGGCGGATGCAGTCACCGCGACCGAGCCGGAGATCGCAGATGTGGTCACCGCGACCGAACCGGAGACGGCAGCGCCTGTTACGACCTCCGCGGCCGAACCAGAGCGCTATGCCGTCGTCGCCACGATCACTGTGGACAGCTTCTCGCCGTTTACGATCACGTGGAACGAGGACTGGGTCAATGCAACCTTCAATTTAAACTATGTAAATCTTGAAAACCAGACAATTAATACAGATGCTGCTACCAAAAGTATTGGAAAGGGCCAGACTGTTGACTTGCGAAGCCCTGAATATGCCAAGACGATCGATGGCGTTGTATTGAAATCCATCTTGTATAACAATCAGGAAATCACAGGTTTTCGCGTTAACAAAAGTGACAATTACTATCCGTCTGGTAGTTACGGCTATCTTTATACTATTAGCTTCCTCAATGGAGAAACGGTGGTGGAAACAGTCACTGATGATAACAGTGATGGCCGGATCGCGGATCATGAGTTTGAAATCTTCTTTGTGTATGGAGTAGATGCACCTTCCCGCATTAGAAGAGCAAGCGGAGGAGGCATTCCACAGCTGACGCAGAATTCAGAGCTCGATACACTTCCTGATCCGGTTGCAAGCAAGACGCTGACGCCGAATAACGATGGTACCTATACGCTGACGCTCAGTATGGAAGTACCGCTTCTTGAAACACAGTCGAGTGACCGCGCCAACATCGTCGTCGTATATGATACCTCGAACAGTATGCATTTGCCGGTTCCCGGAAACGTATGGTCGGAAGATAATGAGCATGGCACATACGGCGAAAAAAACGGAAAGTATTATCAACTCTCATGGGTTGGCAGCGATGTAAGAAGAGTTTTCATGTTTAAAGATGAGAATGGTAATACAGTTACTTGGGGAGTAGACCAAAAAAACAATGGAATATTCTGCAAAAAGTATAAACCCAGCTGGACGCGAAAAGATGAAGCAGAGGTTTACGTCAAACAATTTGCTCAACAACTCCTCAGTCAGAATACTGCGGAGGATCCGACAAAGATCGAGCTGGCTTTTGTAGAGTTTGCCTCGGATACCAAGCAGGTCACCGGAAAGACGACAAATCTGGATACCTTTAATGGATGGGTAGATGCCTGCACGGTTGCAATACAAATGACACAGAACGGCGCAGATCCCATGGGCGGCACTAACTGGGACAAGGCGCTCAAGAAGGCAAGCGAGATCAACTTTGGAGATGACGATCAGACATATATTATATTCGTGACTGACGGCAACCCCACCGCGCGAACCAGACAGGTCGGAGAGGAAGAAGGAAACCGCATTGGTACGGGCGGCTTGTTAGATGATCACTTTATTGACGAAGTGTATGGTACAGGCTTTTCGGATGACAAAGGGTATAACTTCGACTGCGCGGAAGAACGAGCCAATGATATTATAAATAACCAGCATAAGATTCTGTATAATCTTTCTATTTACGGTGACGCAGACAATCTTAACAGACTTCCGAATAACGGGTTTTACGACTGTCGTCAGGGTTCCAGTATTGACGAGGCATTCAATGATGTTCTGGCAAAGGTATCCGCCAAGGTGGGCTATACGAATCTGCGCATTACCGACGGTCTGACAAGCATGACCTCCACCGCATGGATGAAGGGCAGCGGTACCCCGCAGGATTTCCAGTACAAAGTCGTGGATAAAAACGGCGTGGATGTCACGGATACGGTTTTACCTGCCGAAAAACGTAACGCGACCTATACCGTGTCCTCCGACCCGAATGAGAGCGGCAAAGTAACGTGGAATCTCGGTGCGGACAAGCTGCTTCTGGCAGGCGGCACCTACTCGCTTTCCTTTGTTGTCTGGCCGGACCAGGATACGTATGACCTCATTGCCGATCTGAACAACGGGATACGCGAATTGTCCGATCTCACTCCGGAGGAAAAATCGCAGATCATAGGCACTGAGCGTCCGTACAAACTGAAAACAAACACAGAGCAAAAAATCGAGTACAGCACCGGCTCAGAAGTGAGCAAAACAGTCGGTGGCACAGTAACTACGGAAGTTACCTACGGGGAGCCGTTGGAGGCACCGCTTGCAACACCCGCGCCTGTTCCGTTGACCGACACCAAAATACAGCCCGCCAAGCAGTGGGATGTGTCGCTCGACCCCGATGAGTTGGCAGAATTCCTCACTGATAACCCGGGCTTCAAGATCGTGCTCAATCTGATGTGTGTGGGCGAGTCTGAGCCCTATATCAAGAATATTGTCATTAACCCCGTTGATGGTGCCTATTATTGGCCGGGCGATGAGCTTGATATAGCAACCGGTCTGATGGTGAGCGAGGCCCATGCGCTGACCTCAAACCTGATCCGTCAGGAGGACGTGGACAACGATACAGTCCCCTACCCGCACAAGAGCTACAACAATACGACCTATTACATCCTTGAACAGGGCCACGACTATTACTTTACAGAAAACTTCAATGACCATCACTTCGAGTTTGAACCCAAAATCTATCATCCCATGGTCGTAGACGGTGTAAAGAAAGATGTGACATTCAACGCTGACGGGACGATCGCGGACATACAGCCTTTCGATACTCTCACCGCGACAAACTCCCTCAAGGGCGGCATCAATCTGGAAAAACAGATCGAAGACGCCAACGGCAATCCTGTTACGACCGATACGGAGAGCAGCTTTGAGGTGCACGGCAGCATCACCAAGGACGGTAACGGGCTGTCGATCGACTATCGCTACTGGGGCGACAATTACTATGAGGAGAGCAGCGGACTCTCCCGCAGCCCCAAAATCACGATTGCTGACAGCAGCGATTTTACAGTGACGCTGAAGGTCGGCGAAACGATCCGCTTTGTTAACGTCCCCTCCGGTTGCAGCTATGAGTTCTATGAAATACAGGAAACGGGCAGCCTCTATGACTTCAAGCGAATCGAAGCCAGCGTCACTACAAAGGACGCGTCTGGCAACGAAATCCCGAAGGCTGCGGTGATTTCAGTCTCTTCGGACGGAAAAGCCCTTTCGGGTACAACCGTTAGCAACGCCGCCCAGACAGTCACGGTCACCAACACCATCAAGCCCGTCGATCTCAAGCTCAAAAAGGTGGAGACCGGAACCACCACGACGCTCCCCGGCGCGCAGTTCAAGCTCTGCACGGATGCGGCCGGCAATGTGCTCGCCAAAGACCTCAGCGGTGCCGAGATCACCCCGCCCATTACCACCGGCGTGGACGGCACGGTGCGCATCAATAACCTCGGCCCCGGTACCTACTATCTGATCGAGACAAAGGCGCCCCCGGGCTATGACACGCTCACCGAGCCCATCACGGTAAAGATCACCAAGAACGGCGTACAGTATAATCAGCCCGGCAACGCTGACTCCAGCGGGACCAACTGGCTGCCGCGCGATAATCCCGGCGTGGATGCAAACCCGCTGTACACCCTCACGGTCACCAATACACGCGGCCATGTTCTCCCCAGCACCGGCGGTGCGGGCACCTGTCCCTACAGGATCGGCGGAGCAGCGCTGCTTGCCGCTTTTGCCTTCCTATATACGCGCAAGTCTCTGATCCAATCGACGGGAAGGAGGAAGAGACAGCCCGTTTCATGACCGGAGTCGGAACTCCAGACCCGTGATTTACGAAATCACAAGTGAAGAAAGAACTATTTTGAGAGGAGCTATGAAACAATGAAGCACAACTTGAAACAAACCCTGGCACTGGCGTTGACACTGCTGATGCTGCTGGCGCTGGCCATCCCGGCCTTTGCCGACAACACCAGCGATACAGTTCCCACAGCGGTCAGCAAAGGGACAGCCGCCTTTACCATTACCATCAAGAAGGCAGAGGACAACCACAAGTTTACTGCTTACCAGATCTTTGAAGGCGCTGTTGCCACTGACAATACCCTGAACGATATCAGTTGGGCCACCGGCGTCAAGAATACCGGAACGATCACGGTTAACGGCACTGCAACCACGATGAAGGATGCACTGATCGCAGCCGGCCTTGCTACTGACAACGGAAAGACCGGCTCGGAAAAAGTCGATTATGATCTCTCCAAAGCTGCAGATGTCGCCAAGGCGATGGCCGCCCAGAGCGATGACAACGACGTGATGAAGAAGGTCGCCGATGTGTTCTACGCGGCCAAAGGCGGCGCGGCCGCCACTGCCGATTCCAAAACTGGCAGCGACTATGTGATCGGCGCCGGCACCAGCGGCGGGACACTGAAGCCCGGCTATTATCTGGTTGTAGATGAGTATAAGACTGCTGCAGCCGATGGCGCGGCGACCCTGTCCCGCAACATCCTGTCTGTCACCGGCAACGTGACTGCCGATGTCAAAAACGACAAGCCCGACATCACCAAAAAGATCCTCGACAAAGGCATTGCCAAGGACTCCAACAACACCGGTATCGGCGATACGGTGGCCTTCCAGATTACCGGAGCAGTGCCCAATTACGCCGGCTATGACAAGTATTTCTATGTCATGAACGATACGCTGTCCAACGGACTTACTTTTGACGGCGCGCGTAACCTTGTTGTCACAATCGACGGCAATAAGCTTACCGAGGGCAACGACTACAAGGTCCTGACCTCGACCACCACGCCTGCGGCAACCACGGGACATACCTTTGAAGTTGCGTTCACCCACATTAAGGATTACACGATCGGCAAGGACATTGTCGTAACCTATTCTGCTACGGTCAACGAGAATGCGGTGATCGGAAATGCCGGCAACCCCAATACCGCCTCTCTGACCTACTCCAACAATCCCAACGACTCCAGCGATGGCAATCCCTCCACCAATCCCAAACCGGAAAGCGATCATCCCACCGGCGAAAGTCTGCCGGATAAGACCCTGACCTTCGTAACGGAGCTGGACATCACAAAGTATGCGGACAGCCTCACTGGCGCGAAGCTGGACGGCGCGCAGTTTGTTCTGAGCGGTACCAGCACGGTCACGACCGCCAAAACATACGATAGCTTCGTTGAAGATCCGAACGGCATTTACTACAAACTGACTGACAACACGTATACGACGACGATACCGCACGGTGATATCAAGGATGCGGACGGCAACGTAAAGGTCGCAAGCAATGAGAGCAGCTATGACTCTACAACGACGCGCTACAGCCCCACCAAGACGACCGAATACAAGACAGAGGACAAGACAGTTGCCCTGACCGGTACGACTGCCGGCGGCGGCAAGCTCAGCTTCAAGGGACTCGGTGCCGGCACCTACACGTTGACCGAGCTCAAAGCGCCTGACGGCTATAACGTCGCGGAGCCGGTTACATTCACCATCACGGCAACCAATATTCCTACCACGGTGAGCACCGGCAATGAGACCTGCAGCTGGACCTCCAACAACGGCGCTGTCACCGCGGATAGCACCGGCAAGCTGCAGACCAACGTCATCGATAAGAAGGGCAACACCCTGCCCAGCACCGGCGGCGTCGGCACGACCGTATTTTACGTGCTCGGCAGTGTGCTCGTTGTCGCGGCGGGCGTGACGCTTGTCACCCGCAAACGTCTCAGCGATCGCTGATCGAACATTCGAAGTATCACAGCACAAAAATAATCCGCACGGCGGGGGAGACCCGCCGTGCGGCATCATACCGCTTTTACTGTGATCTGTGCCGCTTATTCTTAAGCGGCAGACATGACAGTAAAACGACAGAGGACAGGAGCAATATGACCTGGCTCAAGAGACACATTACCAATATCCTGCTGTGGGGCATTGCGCTCGCCGGCATCGGCCTGATCGCCTACCCCAGCTTTTCCGACTGGTGGAACTCGATGCACCAGTCGCAGATGCTCGGCGCGTATATTGCGGCGACAAACGATATGGACGCCGACACGGCCAGCGACGTGCTGCTCCGCGCGGAGGAGTATAACCGCATGATCGCCCGGGACGGGCCCTTCTGGGAGCTGACGGACGGGCAGGAGCAGGCCTATAACGAACAGCTGCACATCGACGACAGCGGCATGATGGGCAGCATCGAGATCAGCAAGATCCATGTGCAGCTGCCGCTGTATCACGGCACGGGCGACGATGTGCTGCAGTCCGGCATCGGCCACCTGGCCGGTACCAGTCTGCCGATCGGCGGCGAGACAAGCCACTGCGTGGTGTCCGGCCATAGGGGACTGCCGTCGGCGCGCCTGTTCACCGATCTCAACAAGCTCACCGAGGGCGACCTGTTTACGATGACGGTTTTGAATCGCACGATGACCTATGAGGTCGATCAGATCCGCGTCGTCGAGCCGACCGATTTCTCGCAGCTCGGCATCGAGCCGGGGCACGACTACTGCACCCTGCTCACCTGCACGCCCTATGGCATCAACACTCACCGCCTGCTTGTGCGCGGCCACCGCATTGCCAACCTCCAGGGCGAGACCTTCGTCCCCACGGACGCGCTGCAGATCCACGCAGTTTACATCATCCCGTTTCTGGCGGTGCCGATCCTGTTTGTGCTGCTGATCGGAACGCTGCTCTATTCCGATCGCGAGGCCGCCGACAGACGCGCGCGCCGCGCGGCGATACAGGAATACGGCCGGCCCCGCTGAGTTCAGCCGGCGCAATAACAAGGCAAAGAAAGATGGTTCGTGGCTATGCGGCATAAACAAAACTTACTAACGATCCTGACGGTTATCATCGGCGTTACCGGCCTGGCGCTGCTGCTGTATCCCACGGTGTCCGACTGGTGGAACAGCACGCATCAGCGCCGCACGGTCACCGACTACACGACTCTCGTCGCCGAGCTGGAGAGCACGCGCCATGACGAGGTGTTCAGCGCGGCCGAGGCCTATAACCGCCGTCTCTGCGAAAGCGGCATTCTCTGGGACATGGACGATGAACAGCAGGCGGAATACACCGGCCTCCTCAACATCGACGGCTCCGGCGTTATGGGCTATATCTCCATCCCAAAAATCAACGTGACGCTGCCGATCTATCACGGCACGTCGGACAAGGTTTTGCAGTTCGCCGTTGGGCACCTCTCCGGGACCAGCCTGCCGGTCGGCGGCAAGGGCACGCACTGCAGCGTCTCCGGCCACCGGGGGCTTCCGAGCGCGCGGCTGTTTACCGATCTGGACAAGCTCGGTATAGGGGACACCTGGACAGTCACGGTGCTCGACCGCGCGATGACCTATAAGGTGGATCAGATCCATGTCGTTCTGCCGAGCGATATGGAGGATCTGGAAATCGACCCGGAACAGGATTATTGTACGCTGATCACCTGCACCCCGTACGGGGTCAACTCGCATCGCCTGCTTGTGCGCGGCCACCGCATCGAAAACGTGGCGGACACGGTGACCGCGTCGGCCGACGCCGCGCAAGTCAGCTCTGCGCGCCCTGCGCAGACACCCGGAGACAGGGAGAAAGGACAGTGAGCGAAACATGAAGCACATACAACCATTTCTGGCAGCCGTGCTGCTCCTTGCGCTGGCGCTCTGCCTCGTGGCGGCTCCCGCTGGCGCGGTCTTCACCGGCGAGGTGGATCTGAACCGATCGGACTGCTCGATCACGCTGGAACTTGGCGACGGCTCCGGTGATCCGGAGAAAGACCTGATCGGCGGAGAGATTTCGCTCTATCTCGTCGCCGGCATCAGCGACGGACCGGATGGCTATTACTACGATACCACAACCGGGGCCTTTTCCGGTTCCGCGGCGGTAAAGACTATCCCGACCATGAGCAGCGCCGAGCTGGAGAGCTCCAACGCCGCCATCGCCGCAGCGCTCGAGCGGGAGTGCAGCGCGGGTGGAATAACGCCGCTTGACCGCCAGCCGATCAAAAACAGCGGTGTGAAGTTTGCAAATCTCAAGGTCGGCCTGTATCTTCTGAGCCAGACCCAGCCCTCCGACCGCCAGCGGAAAATCACGCCCTTCCTGCTGTCTGTGCCGAGTGAAAACGACGGCAGCACGGCGGGCAGTGAACTGGAATACCATGTTACGGCCACACCGAAAGCGGGCTATTACGCGCCGCCTCCCACACCGACGCCTGTGCCCCCGACACCGACACCGACACCGACACCGACGCCGACACCGCCGCCCAAACGTACCAACCTCCCGCAGACCGGTCAGCTCTGGTGGCCGGTTCCTGTCATGGGACTGCTCGGCATCGGCATGATCGCCTGTGGGCTTGTTCTGCGGCGCAAAGAAAAGCGAGCCTCCGATGACTGAGCGCAAGGAAAACGGCGGCGTTCGCCATCTTGGCGGATTGCTGATCCTGTGCGGTCTCGCTCTGCTCGTCGGCTGCCTGCTGCTGCTCACACACAACCTGCGCTACAGTACCCGGGCGGCAGAGTCAAGCCAGGCGGTCATGACGAAGCTGCTCGAGCAGCGGCCGCCGCTGCGTCTGCCAGAGCAGACCATGCCGCCTTTGCAGGGGGGCGTTGAGAATCCGGCTGAGCCGCTTAGCCCGGAGGAGACCCCTGAGCCGACGATGCCCACCGTGACGGTCGACGGCTATGACTATATCGGCTCGCTCACCTTTCCGTCGCTGGAATTGGAGTTGCCGGTCATGGCAGAATGGGATTATACGCGCTTGAACATCAGTCCCTGCCTGTTCAGCGGGAGCTATTACAGCAATGATCTTGTCATTTGTGCACATAATTACGCCAGGCATTTCAGCCCTCTTTGGAGGATTCCCATGGGGGAGGAAGTCTTCTTTACCGCCAGTGACGGGACGGTGTATCACTACGTAATCACCAAGCGCGAGACGATCCAGCCTGACGACGTGTCGGGCATGATCGGCAAGCCGGACAGCGAGGCGGGGGACTGGGATCTCACGTTGTTTACCTGCTATTTCGGCGGGCAGACGCGCTGCGCGGTGCGCTGTGTGCGCGTCGATGGCTGACGATGAAAGTGCTGGCACATATAGTTTACGATCAATAAACAGATCAGGGGCAGCACAGCCGAAAGGCTGCGCTGCCCCTGAGCGTATGATGTTTTTATGTCGCCTGCCCGGCAAACTGGGTCATGTACAGCTTGTAGTAATTGCCCTTTTGCCGGAGCAGCGATTCGTGGGTGCCGGTCTCGATGATATGCCCCTGCTCCATGACCACGATCACGTCCGCGTCGCGGATCGTGGAGAGACGGTGGGCGATGATGAGACTGGTGCGGTTTTTCATCAGCTCGGCCATGGCGTTCTGGATCTGCTGCTCGGTGCGGGTGTCTACGCTGGAGGTGGCTTCATCCAGCACTAAGATCTTCGGGAAGCTCAGAAACGCGCGCCCGATGGTCAGCAGCTGCCGCTGCCCCTGCGAGAGATTTGCCCCGGCCGCCGTCAGCATACTGTCATAGCCGTCGGGCAGGGCCGCGACGACCTTGTCGCAGTTGGCGCTCTCGGCGGCCTCGATCATCTTTTTGTCGGAAATCGAGGGATCGGCGTATTTCAGATTGTTCCGCACGGTATCGGTGAAGAGAACGCTGTCCTGCAGCACGATGCCCACCGCGTCACGCAGCACGTCGGAGGAGATGTCCCGGATGTCGACCCCATCGACCGTAATGCTGCCGCTGTCGATATCATAAAAGCGCATCAGCAGGTTGACGACGGTGGTCTTGCCTGAGCCGGTCGAGCCCACCAGCGCGATCTTTTTCCCGGCCTCGACTTTGAGGTTGAAATCGTAAATGACCTGCTTGCCGGGAACATAGCTGAAATCGACATGCTTGAATTCTATCACGCCTTCGGAGATCCGCAGGCAGTCCTCGCCGCTCTTGTCCTCGCTCGGCTCGTCGAGAATCGAAAAGATCCGCTCGGCGCCGGCCACGGCGGTTTGAATTTGACCGTAGAGCTGCGCAAGCTCGTTGATCGGACGGCTGAACTGCTTGGAATAAACGATGAAGGCTGAGATCACGCCGACCGAGATCATCCCCTTGAGCGCAAACCACGCGCCGACAGCCGCCACGATGACGAACGAGACGTTGTTGATCATATTCATCAGCGGTCCCATCGCGTTGCCGATCACATCGGCGATGATGCCGGTTTTGGTCAGCGCGTCGCTGGTGGCGGCAAAGTCCCGGATCGTCGCCTCCTGCAGATTGTAGGCCGTGACGGTCTTCCCGGCGCTGACCTTTTCCTCAACAATGCCGTTGAGCTGTCCTAACAGCTGCTGGCGTTTGAGATAGTAGCGCCGCATGTATTTCGATAACACTTTGGTCACCAGTACCGACAGCACCACCGTCACGCAGGTCAGCGCCGTGAGCGGCAGGCTGAAGCTGAGCATCATGATCACGGTGCCGATCAGCGTCAGAACGCCGGAGAACAGGCTGGAGAGCGACGAGCTGATCACGTTCGAGACGTTCTCGGCGTCGTTGGTCATGCGGCTCATCAGATCGCCATGGGAATGGCTGTCGAGATAGGGGATCGGAAGCTCGATCACCTTGCCGAAAAGCTCCCGACGCAGGCGGTATACGACGCGCTGCCCGAGCCGCGCGGAGAGAAAGCCCTGCAGCAGCGTGGCGCAGCCGTGAACGATATACAGACCAAGCATCATCGCCAGCGCCTTCGGGATCGCGGAGAAGTCCCGCGCAACCAGATCGTCGATCACACCGCTTTGCAGGCGCGGCGCAAACACACCCGCCAGCACCGCCAGTACTACGGCGAGCGCCAGATACAGCACATACCGCCGCTCTTCACGGAAATACCGGATCAGACGGCGCAGGGTTTTCCCGCCGTCATTTGGCTTCTCCACCGGAGCGCCCATCCCGGGGCGACGCCGTGAAAAGCCCTGTGTGGCTATATTGGATTGAACCTGGCTCATGCCGTCGCCTCCTCTTTCAGCTGGGAATCATAGATATCCCGATAGATCGGGCTTGTCGCCATCAGCTCGCTGTGACTGCCGCAGGCGGCGATGCTGCCGCCGTCGAGCACCGCGATCCGGTCGGCATCCTTGACCGAGGCGATGCGCTGGGCGATGATGATTTTCGTCGTCCCGGCGTACTCGCGCCGCAGCGCCTCGTATAGCTTTGCCTCGGTTTTCAGATCGAGCGCGCTCGTGGAATCGTCAAAAATCAGGATCTCACTGCGCTTTATGAGTGCGCGGGCAATGGCGACGCGCTGACGCTGCCCGCCCGAGAGACTCATGCCGCGCTCGGCAACGGGCGTATCGTAGCCCTCGGGCTGCTGGCGGATAAACTCGTCCGCCTGGGCGGCTCTTGCGGCGGTCTCGATCTCCTCCCGGGAGGCTCCGGGTTTCCCGATGGCGATGTTGTCGCCGATCGTCGTAGAGAACAGCTCGCTTTTCTGCAGGCAGACCGTGACCTTCTCCCGCAGCGCGGCGGGATCATAGGCGCGCACGTCGACGCCGTCCACCAGCACCTGCCCATCGCTTGCATCATAGAAACGGGGAATCAGACTGATAAGGCTGGATTTGCCGCAGCCGGTGGCGCCGATGACGGCCAGGGTCTCGCCCGGCTTCACCTCCAGATCAATGTCGTGCAGCACGGTTTTGCCGTTGTCCGCATAGGCAAAGCTGACGCCCCGGAAGCATACCGAGCCGCGCTCACCGGATTCCGCCGCATCGAGGTCCGGATCCTTCACAATATCGGATTCGGTATTCAGAACCTCCTGAATGCGTCTGGCCGAGGCAAGGCCGCGCGAGAGCGTCTGGAAGATCATCGCAAGCATCATCATGCCGTTGAGGATCTGGGAGATATAGGTGATCGCGGCCATCACCATGCCCGGGGCCACGTCTCCCTGCCGCACCTGGTAGGAGCCCACATAGAGAATGCCGACGACGGCGATGTTCAGCACGATGTTCATTACCGGCCGCAGAAACGAGAGCATGACCTGAACGGTAAACTGCGTATCCACCAGATGCCGGTTAGCTTCGTCAAAGCGCGCTTTTTCCCGTTTTTCCTGTACGAAAGCCTTGACCACACGAATCCCCGCCACATTCTCCTGAATGATGCCGTTGAGCTTGTCCAAACTCTCCTGCAGAACTGTAAACAGGGGATTGGTGCGCCAGACCACAAAGATGATGTCAATGAGGATCAACGGGAAGGCGCAGGCCACGATCACGCCGAAGCTCAGATCCAGACTTAACAGCGCCGCCGTGCCGCCGATGAAGAACATCATGCAGCGCACAAAGCCGCGGATCATCTGCATGACCAGCTGCTGCAGCTGCGTCACGTCGTTGGTGATGCGCGTGATCAGCGAGCCCGTGGAGAAATCGTCGGTCTGCTCAAAGCTGAAGCGCATGACCTTCTCAAAGCAGGCCTTGCGGATGTCGTTGCCGTAGTTCTGGCCGGTCACGTTGGCAAACACGCCCGACAGCAGCCCGCAGAGGCCGCCCGCCAGCACGACCAGCAGCATCCGGAGTCCTGTCGTGACAACAAGAGGCAGATCCGAGACGCCGTTGTTGTTCAGCCCCAGAATGCCGTCGTCCACGATCCGCTGCATCATGCGCGGCTG
>ODAI012217565.1_pt1 | contig 70657 bp, 51 predicted proteins | sample 1539321 | NCBI WGS metagenome assembly ODAI01 (sample SAMN02144231, study PRJEB22623) | gut metagenome | biome: sheep rumen | host: Ovis aries | place: New Zealand
ATACAAATTCTTTACATTATAATAATATATAAAAGAAAAAAAGAAGGAGATTTCTCTCCTTCTTTAATAAAACTTAAAGATATTTCATTTTCTTAAGTTTTTTCTTAAGTTGTTTTAATATACCTGGATGATAATTTTCAATATACTCTTCACAATTATCACCTTCTTCTTTAGCGAATATAAAATCTTCTGTTCCAGTATGCCAACCACTAATAATATCAATTTTACCATTAACGATTTTAAATGTGAAAGATATTTCGTTATGTAACGTATATGACTTTCCATTTATAATAGCTGATTGACACATAGCTGTAAAGTTTTTATACTCAGGTATTTCTTGCACAGTAATTTCATACTGTACTTTTTTCGGAATTGAATAAATAATTTCTTTTCTAGATACATCTTCATAAACTTTGTTAGTCATTTCAGAAACATATTTAGAAAACTCAGTATTTAAAATGTCTAAAATTTTAGATTTATCAACTCCTAACTTTTCCATAATAATTTTAAATCGTGCTGCGCTTATCGAATTTGCTTTTTCGATAGCTCTTCGCATATTACGGTATTCAGCTTCAGAATCGAATAAATTCCTAAATTGAGCTGGAGAAAAACCTTTTAGAGCTTTTTTAACTTCAACCAATAATAAATTATCAGTTGGTTTTATTCCTAACTCAAGTGGTTTTTCAATTTTTCTTATATACAGTATATTACCAATACTGTAACAACAATTACAATTTGGAAGATCCTTTGTATTTTCAACATTTCCGAAATATCGAAATTGTTCATTATCATATTCAAAGAAATCTCCAACATTTAATTTAGTTTCAATTATATCATCCATAATTACTTACCTCCATAATTATAATATATAATGGTAAAAAAATATAAAGATAGGTGGAATTTTTCCACCTATCTATAATTTAATTAGTTAGATCCGGTAGATCCATGTCCATTTTCACCACGTTCATTAAGGAATTTATCTTCAGAAAATTCTTCAACTTCATGGAATTTAGCATGTTTAACTGGAGCAAAAACAAGCTGAGCAAAACGATCACCATGTTTAATAGTGAGTGCTTTGGGAACTTTTCCATTTTCATCAGCATTGAGTTCTGCTGTTGGAATAAGATAAAGATTAACTTTAACTTCTCCGCGATAATCAGCATCAATTGTTCCAGGAGTATTTGTAACCATAAGTCCCTGTGATCCAAGACCAGAACGAGGTCTAACCTGAGCTTCAAATCCGAGAGGAATTTTAATACCAATTCCAGATGGAACAAGTTTAGCAAAATCTCCAGGTTTAAGAACCAAATCAGGACCAGCATTACGAATATCACAACCTGCAGCAGGACTTGTTTTGTATACAGGCATAAACTGTTCTTTGTCCTCACCATCATAGAAATATTTTACTTCTACATGGAACTTACGCTTAAACTTACGGCGATTTTTATAGAATGGTCTACGTCTTGTTTCATTAGATGTTTCTTCAACATTGTCCATTGTTTCTTTATTTTCCATTTTTCATTTCCTCCGAAAATGATTTATATTAATTTAATCGTTTAAAAATTTAAATTTACCAGCTTTAATAAGCCATGAAAGACCAAAACAAAGCTGAGCAACAGTTTCAAGAATAAGAGTTACATATCCCGGCCAATTAAAAACAGATTTAATAAAAATAAGAACTCCACTTAATCCCATAACAATTGCAAAGGTCAAATATAATCGATTTCTAATTTTCTTTTTATCTGTCATTTCACCAGATGATTTTCTAAAACGTAACATCATTACCAAGAAAGATCCGTATAATGCTAATGCAGAAGCACAATGAATAATATGTGAAATATTATTAGGTAAACAAAATAAACCCACTAATTTAAATTTATTTTCACACAAATCTAATTGTGTAGGGAAAATTATAATCATAAATGAAAATACTGCACATAGTTTAGTTACAATATTATCAATTTTATCATATCCTGCATATGCCCAAAAATAAATTCCTGTTGTAAACAATAATCCAATAAGAATTACATTACTGTTTGTAAAGAATGTTGCAGAAATACTGTACCACCATGATGGAGGATTACACTTTGTAATTTCTCCAATCATTCCAAAACCAATTGAAACAAATGGTAAAACTGTACATAACCAACCAAGGATAAACTGTTGTTTTCTCATTGTTTTTTCTTCTAATTCAGTCATAATATTTATTTTCTCCTTATATGATTAGAATTATTTTTTTAAATATGGATTTCTAATGAAAAGAGATTCAACATAAGGAAGATTTTTGAAATATACATTAATCAAAACTCTCCATTCTTTAAGTTTATGTCCCATCCTCCAGACATCCATATTCTTAATTACTTGATAATTGAGTTTAATGGTTCTTTTCTGTTCGAAACCAACAAGATTCATTTTACTAAGAATTCTTGTTTTTTCAATTACAGATAATGATTCATCATTAACAATTTCGTTAAGGATCGGTAACCATTTTTCTTCGATATTCTTAATATCTTTTTCACGAAGATCTGCTGTAGAAATATTTTCGATAGTAATAGGATGTTTTGTAATTGTGTGCATAGTTGAACATGAATTAGCAACTGTTCCTACTTTATAAGTATCGAATTCTTTCCAGAAATCGAAAGATGCTGTAATATCAAGAGTTACTGTAATATCACGAAGATATTTAGAATTTGGTTCTCCACCGTTAATCGATGTTTGATCATGAGATACCAATCTCTGCATAAGATCTATATCATTTTTACCAATAATAGCAACTCTATCAGTTTCAACATTAATATTACAATTATATTCTGGATATTTTTCAGAATCAATTGCAGTTTTATTAATATTGTAAGTTTGAGCCCAAGGATTATAATGAATACATTCAGATGTTTTTTCAACAACATGTGTAATCGTATCACCTTGAGATAATAATTTAACTGGATATGTTTTTAATTTGTTTTCAAATTCTGGGGTTCCAGGAACGACATTTGGAATAATATAACTGTCAGCTTTATCCCAAGAATCATAAGCATTACGCATTCCACGCATTGCTTCTTCTATTCCAACAACTTTTAAATGTTCAACTTTCATTTATGTTTCTCCTTAAAATTAAGTTGTAATTTTTATAAAATTATGTGGTGTGAGAACTATTTCAAAATGTAAATGGACACCTGTGGCTAGACCGGTATCTCCAATTACACCTATTTTTTGACCTTGTTTAACCTTTTCACCTGTATGTACAGTTGTATCACTCATATGAGCATAAACAGTATAAGTTCCATTATCATGTTGTATTACAATATATCCACCATAAACAGGATGACCTTTATAATATCCATTAGGAGCTGGCCAATGTTCTACAACAATTCCATCAGCAGCAGCTTTAATTTCTGTATTTTTAGAAATACCTACAAAATCATCACCTCTATGAAAAGTTTCAGATGTAATTTCTAAATTTCTAGGACCAACTGGAGATGAAACCCATACAGGTTCATTCATAGGAGATTTATAATAATCGTTAAAATATTCATCAATAGTTTTTTCAACAATTACTTCTTTTTCTACAATTTTTTCAATTTCTACATATTTAGTTTCAGGTTTCAAATTACGTTTACAAATGAAAATAGTAAGACATAAAGTAGATATACATAATACAATACTTAAAATACAAAAAATGTAAAAATTCTTAGCACATTGTTCACTTTTATTACTAAACATTTTAATTTAACCTCCATAATATTAAGTATAAGTGATATATTTAAATATGCGTTAATATTTATAAAAATATAAAACTGGTGGAGCCGCCTAAGCTCCACCGTCAATTAGAAAACATCGGGAATCATTTGCAAAGAATAGCTAATTCTTTTGTTATATCAAAAGATGCTAAACTTAAATAATCTTTAATAAGCATATCATTATAAATACCAATTGAAGCTTTTCCAAATAGTAACATAATGATAAAACTAATAGAATGATCCAAACAAAATGCACTATTTTTATTCATTCTTTGAGTAAATTTCATATTAAAGATATTTGCATTAAATTCTGTAGGTTTAATAAAGTTGGGGAATTCTTCACAAAGAATATCACATAAAATATCAATAGGGAATTTATCATTATAATTAGCAGATGATGTAAAATCTTTATTAGTCATAATGAAGTTAGATTCACTCATAACAGCATTTTTATCTTGAATTAATCTTGATTTTAATGCGTATTTAATAGCATCATCATGAGAAATATCAAACATAACTTCCATACAATATGTTTGAAGAATCATTTGAAGTTTATTCCAATCTGTTCTAGATGTCTGAATAATAGGGAACATATTATCAATGATTTTAGAATTGATTAATGCATAACATTCTGCTACTTTAGTTACTAAAGATGGATTTGAAGATAATTCTGGTTGAGATTCAAGTTTATATGTAATATAAGCTCCCATTAACATATGGAATAAAATAATATCTGGAATATTGAAGAATATTAATTCTCCAGTTGGAGCATATTGATATTTTCCTTTAGTTGAAAGGTCACACATTACAATTAAATTACCTTTTTCATTCATTCCAGTTAAATTAAATATAGCATGTGGCCATTTAAGATCAGTGTGTAAATTAACATTAACTTTTTTAGGATTATTAGATTCTGAGAAATTACAAGGTATAATTTTACCAGATTTAACAGCTTCAATAATTTCAGTTACTAAAGGATATTTATATCCTTTGAAATTATTTAATTTATCATTTATAAGATCAGATGGAATATAATAGTCTTTAAAATTGATTTTTGAAAGTTTACTATTATAATTATATTTTTTATTTACGAAATTGAAAAATTTTGTATCAGATATTCTATTCATAAAAGTATTTCTCCAAATAATTGTATTATATCTAAATGTCAAAAATATAGATATAGAAAAAAAATAAATATTTGAAAGTTAAACTATATTATTTCTTTAATAAGAAAATATTCCCCTTAATTAATCTGAACTTTCGTTATATAAATCATAATAGTTTCCAATGATCGACTTTTCAACGAAAAGTCGAAATGATTGAAAACTAAGCTAATAGGATAATTTGAAATCATAATAAACAATAAAATCAATTATTTCGATACACAATAAATAAATGAAAATTTTTTTGATTTACAGGGTATAAAAAATAGAAAATATAAAATCCTGGAATAAAATCCAGGATTCATTTAATATTAGTCATCTTCATAATCATCTGTATTCAACTTAATATTGTTAAAACTATCTTCTTGTGGAAGAGGTTCATGACCATCGACCATCGCAGTATAATCTAAATCTGGTTCATCCATATTACCATCAAGATTATATTTAGTAAAATCGAATCCTGTAACATCAGACATAGCTTTAATATAGCGTTTTCTAAACATTTCCTGAATGTTTCTATTATTAACAAGAACTTCATCTCCATTCTCATCAACAACTACATATTTATTACAAGCTACATTAATACCGCCACCATTCATATTATGCATTTGATCTTTTGAAATAACAACTGGTGTATCATCTACTAATTTTTTAGCTCGTTCCAGAGCTTCTAGAGACATGCCTTCAATTCTATTTCTTTCAGCAATTTGCCAATTTACCAAATTAGGTGTTTCAGGATCATAATCAACATTTTTAACATTGTTTACATTGTAAGTTTCAGCCATGTTTACACCACGACGTTTCATTTCATCAAGTTCACGGATTTTAAATTGCCAAGCTACAAGATCACGTTGTTCACTAGTTAAGATATCTCCCGCTGAACCAGAAATTAATTTTTCAAGATCTCCATAGCTCATGCTTAAAAGACGATCGTTGAATTTTTTATAATCTGATTTTTCTTCAGCAGACATAATATTTACTAAACCGAATTTAGAAGTATAATTTGGTTGTTTATTTTCGTTACTTTGTACCATAATAAATTCCTCCATTAATTAGTAATGGTGTTGTTTATAATTCGTATAGAATTATTAATATTAGTAAATTCATATTCGTAAGCATATTCTATACCTGTAATATGAATCGATAGTTTTATAATTTTTGTATCAGGATTTAACTCATATTGAACAGTACATGATTTATTCAATTGTTGTTCAATATCAGCTTCCATATTACTTGCTGCTTCAGCTACGCCAGATTCATCTTCGAATGAAAAATTAAATAAGTGTTGTTTTAAACCTAAATTAGGAAATAAAGCTAAATCACCTTTATAAATAGATAATCTAGTTGTCAAAGCATTAAATATAACAGTTTCCTGAATATCTTTATTGGTATCTTTATTTTTGAAAAGTTTACCATCTATATCTGATCGAAAAGTTGGATTTACTATTACTTTATCCATAAAATATTCCTTAGAAAAATATATTATATCGATTTGTTTTTATATACAATATGATAATTTTTGTCTTATATATTTTAATAATGTAGGAATAAATAAGTTTGTTAAACTTGATTTTTACGAAAAATATTAAGGAGATTAAATATCATGGATAATACAAATTATTGTGAATATTTAGAAAATGTTTCTAAATTATTATCAGAAAAAAAGATTTCTGAAGAATTGGCTAAAGAAATGTTGAAATCATTTAATGATTTAATTCAATCTATTAAAGAGATTGAAATACATCATGATAATAATTTAAAAGAAATTGAATTAGATCGTAATAAAACTCAAAAAGAAATTTTACAAGTTAGATGTACAGAATCTGGTACAAAAGTTACAAAATTACAAACGATCAGTGATGTGGCTAATGCTGTTACTATTGTTTGTAATACTATTAATGGATTTGATGAATCAAACCCTATAGTAGAACAACCTACAATTAATAATCAACAATCAGTTGGTTAATAATTAAAAGAAGGAACTATTAAAGTTCCTTCTTTTTTTATTTATATATTTAAATAATGTAGGAATAAATAAGTTTGTTAAACTTAATCTCTACGAAAATAATACTTTTATAAAGGAAGGGTAAGTGAATATGAAAGATGATCAGATTGCTGACAAATTGAGAGAGTTAGAAAGACCGGATGATCCGATCGAACAGGGTTATTGTAATACATGCAAAGATAAAAATTTTGCTAACAACGTATTGAATAACGAAAATGATCCAACCGCAAAAGCTTATAAAGATTTTGCTGATGAAATTGATGATCACATCAATGATCCTACTATCGATTCAAATGAATCTAATAATGGACGCATTGTAAAACGGAGAATAGATCTTTCCATTACAAGGGAAAATGGTAAAGTAATTCATTCTTCTGATACAATCCCTCTCAATTCATTATTGGTCAATGCTATAGGAGCTACAATAGGCAATTGTGCCAAAGATGGAGATGAATTTAAATTCAATTTAAATATTGAGGAAGATGGTAGTATCAATCTTCAAATACACGCTCCTAATAACAAAATGAACGATGGTCTTATTTCAAAGTTATTTACTTTTATAGCTGATGATAAAATGATGGATCCTAATGTAATGAATTTCATTCATATCATGGCTACAAAACTTAGAGCATCAACAGGACCGATGTCAGGACAATCACCATGGGGATCGGGATATCCTACTTGGGGTAGATCTTAGTTGAAATTTTAATTAAATCGTAAGAAGGAACTTTAATAGTTCCTTCTTTTTTTATTTTGCGAAGAATGACAATTTGATATATCATAAAATAAAGGGTAGAATATTATGGCTAAAAAATACTCTAAAAATAATAAACGAGAAGTAACCGGACGTCGTAGATTTAAATGTGAAGATTGTGGACAACGTTTTGGTACATTCGATCAGTTATTTAAACATGCTACTAAAATACATGCTGATCTTATAGGTAATGAAGATCCTTATAAATATCTTTTTGATAAACGAAATCCTGGAATTAAACTCTGTGTAATTTGTAAGAAAAATACTTGTGAATGGAATCCTGTTAAGCATAAATATGCTAGATATTGTACAAATCCCGAATGTAAAAAGAAAGCAAGGGAAATGTTTCAGAAAAATATGAAACGTATTTATGGAACAGATAACTTACTTAATGATCCTGAACATCAGGCAGAAATGCTTGCTAACAGAAAGATCTCTGGTAAATATACTTGGCAAGATGGTGTACAAATTATCTATGTAGGCAAGTATGAATTGGACTTTTTACAATACTGTGAAAATACTCTTCATTTTACAAGTTCTGATGTAATACCATTCCCTACAAATATGGCTATTAAATATCTTGATAAATTTACTAATGTAGAACGTTTTTATATTCCTGATTTCTGGATACCTTCATTAAATCTTGCTATAGAGATTAAAGATGGGTCTAAATATCCTCTTGATTCTAAAGCTAAGATGGCTATGAAAGAAGAAGCTGTTATTAAATTGGATAAATTTAATTTTATTAAGATCGTTGATAAAGATTATACAGATTTTAATGATCTTATAAAAACATTAAAAGATTTAAATTGTGCCGAAGTTAAAAAAGATGGTAATCATATCTTTATAATTCCTGCTCCTGGTAATGATGTTTTATAATTTTTTACAATAATATAACATAAAAGTATCATAATTTATTGAAAGATATAAGTGTAAATTTATCTTTTTTTGAATTATATATTTTATTGATGATTAAGGAAAAAGTCGTATGACATAATTACCTTAACAATATGAACCATAAGCAACTTGGCGCCAAGGTTCAAAAATAATTATCTAGGAGGTCTCCAATTATGGCAGACACAAAAGAAAACAAGTTCGTTACAACAATCAAGAGCATCCCTTCAAAAGTATCAAAGGATGTAAAAGCAAGTAGCAAAACAACAAAAGTTGTAGTTGCTGGTGGAGCTGGAATTCTTACAGTAGGATCTTTCTTACTCGGAAGAGTTACAAAGAAAGCTCCAAAAGCTGCTAAGGTAGCTCCAAAAGCTGCTAACTAAGCTGTAATTTGTAACAATGTTTTGAGAAAAGAGGCGGAATAAATCCGCCTCTTTTTATTTATTTTTTCTTAATATATTATATTTATGAATAAGAAATATTTGAGGAGGTAAGTAAATATGACTTATTATGAAAAATTTCAAACATTGGTGGATGAAGTAACAACTAAAGCTATGGAAGGAATTATTCCAACATCTTGTGCTATACAGATTCAAAATTCTTTTGAAGAATGGAAATCTAAAACAACTATAGTTGCAGGAAGTAAGGAGGCAAAGTCAATTGTTCACAAATGTTAATCAAATTAAAATTTTGTCTAGAAAACCATTATGGTATATAGATGAAGAAGGTAAAATAGGATATATTCAAAATGTGTATTCTGATGCTGAACAAATTCAGATAATAAAAGATGATCATATTACAAATTATCCTATTTGTAAAAATCTTACAGTTATACCAGAACTTAATACAGTTCTGTTTGAAACTGAAGAAGATGCTATAACAGGTGTTGCTATGATGGAAGAGCCAGAGAATCAGGACTTGATGATTCAGAATGGAATCCAAATAAATATGCATGAAACTGACTGTTATAGAACAAAATCTAATGGTATTAATTCTGGATTATATTCCTATAGTGAGTTTGATTCGCAATTGGATAATATTAATGCTATGGAGATTAGATATCTGGATCATAATGAAAAAATAAAATTGGTCCATGGATCTAATGAAAACAATGAACTTAATAATATTCTTATAGAATATATTAAGTATGAAGACATTAAATCTAAACATCATGATGTAAAATCGGAAAGATTAATTTTTGATATTATTTCTGAAAATGGAAATGTCTTTATTAAATCATTTTGGGTTAATGATAATGGAATCGATGTTGGACCTATACCATTCATGATTTCACCATTAACGGGTTATCTTATGTTTAATAGTAAACCTAATGCTGCTTATTATCGTAATGATGTACGTGAAGGTTTAACTACACCATTTATAGCTATGGTAAGAGAAGGTCAAACTAGATCTTACAATGGCTATGTTAGAAATGAAATAAAAGAACGAAAGAAAGAAGGTATTAAAACTATAGTATCAGGTGTTAAAGATTTGGTACTTAACTTTGTTTCGATTGATCAGATATTTGGTTTCTTAACAGATAAAACAGCTCCAAATATTGTTCGTGCTTATAAACGTTTTGCTAGAAAACGAAACGATAAGAAACGTAAGAATAATTGGTTAAAAGCACAGGAGAAAAAATGAAATTAAAGAAGGGAGAAAAATCTCCCTTCTTTTTTTGCTATGATGTTTGAGCGATGATTGTATTGGTATTCTTAAGAATAGTATTAACATTTGAAGAAAGTGTATTCACTTTAGTCAAAATATCATTGTCTGAGAATTCTGAGTTTATAGCTTTTGCGGAATCTTCTAAACTTATAAATGCATTTAATGTATTCTTTGCGTCATTTAATACATTTTTCACATTTGTTAATTCTGCTTCAGCATCATTTAAATCGGAAGAATTTATTTTTTCCAATTCGAATTCAACTTTAGTTTTACTAATATTATATGTGTTATTTATAGCATCTGTGATTGTTTTCACTACATCTTCATAAGATATAATATCAGTATCAGAAACATCTTTAAATTTAAAATTAAGTTTATAAACATAATCTTCATAAAGGCGTTGAGTACGATCAGTATCAATGATATCATCCCAAACAATTACAGTTTCACCAGTGAGTTTCCATTCACCATCTTCAAGTTTAATTACACCACAATCGTAGAATGTTTGTTTTTTAAGATAATCTGCGTCTCCAGAAGAATCTATGAATTTTTCATTAATGGCAACATTTTCAGTAAATGAAGCATATTCTGAAGCACGATCATAATTCATATATGAAAGTACTCTAATTTTTTTATTAAGAATATAATCTGAATTTGTAAAAAGAATGTATGACTTGTTTATCTCGAGTTTCATAAAATTACTCCTTAAGTTATATAAAAATGTCGAGTTAATAAAAAATAAATACTTTATATATTATATTCTTGAGCTGTAACTAAGGGGTATTCGATATTCCCCTCCCACCCATTCGAGTATCTCAAAGTTATGGCTTCACCTTCTTTTATAGTATTTTTAAAAATACTCATATAAGATAATCTCCTTTAATTATAAGAGAAGAAGTATCGTTGATATTTCTTCTCTTTTTTTTTCTTTTATATAATAATAAGAAGATAAATATATGAGAGGTACTTTAATATGAACTTTTTTAAAATTGACGAATTTGATTCAGCAGATGGTCCTGGAATTAGAGTAGGATTGTATGTCTCAGGTTGTACACATAAATGTAAAGGTTGTCATAGTTCAGAATATTGGAATTTTGAAGCCGGTGAAGAATTTACCGAAAAATGTTTAGCTCAATTACAAGTTGCTTTAACAAAAGACTATGTTGAAGGGTTATCTATATTAGGTGGGGATCCTTTAGAAAAAGAAAATATACATCAGGTAAAATATATTATTGAACAGTGCAGTCGTTATTATGAACAAACATGTAATAAACCATTAAATATTTGGTTATGGACCGGTTCAACTTTTGAAAATTTATTAATTCAATTGTTGAGCGATTCTATGCGATATGGTCCAGAATGTTGGTATATTGATGACTTGGAATATATTTTAAATAATATCGATGTTTTAGTCGATGGTCCATTTGTTGAAGAAAATAAAGATTTAAACCTTGCTTTTAGAGGTTCTTCAAATCAGAGATTAATTGATATGAAGAAAACTTTTGAAAATCATGAAGTTACATTATTAAATATTAAGGAGAATATGAGACATGGTTGATTTGCTTTTTACTATATTAACTTTAACTATAGCTTTATTATTTACAAGATATATGGCTTATTACATAGTATATTTCTATGCTAAATTTATCAAGTTTATATCTAAAGGAAAAATTACGATGAAACAGCATCCTATTACCTTTGGTGATGTATTATCTACAGCTATGATATGTTTGATATTATCGTCTATTTTTAAAATTGTAGGTATTATATGATTATTGAAGCTATTGCGGATTTACATTTTGGAAGAACTGGTAATGAAGAAAAGTTTTATGAATCTTTAAAAAACCATTTCATAAAACATTGCAACGAAGTTCATCCTGATCTTATAGTAATACCAGGAGATTCATTTGATTCTAGACAAGGAATCGGATCTCCCGCTAATATTTATTATGGAAAATTCATAGACGATTGTATAGCAACTGGCGCTGCAATTATTGTTATTGAAGGCACAGAATCACACGATAGGCATCAAATAAATGGTTTATTACATTATTCATCTGATAAATTCTTTATTGTTAATACTGTAACTAAATTGAATGTCTGTGGATTGAAATTATTATTACTTCCTGAAGAATATGTAATAAATGATGATTATTATAAAGATTATCTTAATGATAATTATGATTTTGCATTCTTTCATGGAATGTTTACACATGTTGGTATCAATGGTTATGTGTCTGATGAAATTGTAAGACATGCTTATAATTTTGATTGGAAAATGTTTAAAGATAATATTAAACATTTTGTTATAGGTGGTCATATTCATACCCATAGTTGTTATAAGAATATTATTTATTGTGGTTCTTATGGAAGATTAAATTTTGGTGAAGAAGAAGATAAAGGTTGGATTGAAGTAGAAGTTAAAGGTGATAAATCTAAATGGACTTTTATGAAAAATCCAGACGCTATGACCTTTACAACTATATTAGCATCTAAATTACCAAATGATATTGATCCTCTTTTAAATATGCTTAGAGGATATCAAGAATCAAATGATTTCTTAAGAATTAAATTAGATATCGACGATGATAATAAACGTAATACAATCGAAGGATTTGTTAAAAATCATAAAAACTGTTGTGTTTTACGTATGAAATCTAAACGAGTTATTGAAAAACAAGAAGAAATTACTGCAGATATTAAAGAACAGCAGGAACAACTTCATAATAAAATGAAAGGTTTCGAAAATATGAATTTTATACAAATAACTCAGAAAATCGCTAAAGATGATTATCATATGGAATTCTCTCAAGAAGAAATTAATAATATTTTAAACACGAAGGTATAAATGTATATAATATTACCGTTTTTTAAAAAAGATTAAATTTATATAATTTAATATTAACAAGTAGGGTTAAACTTACTAATTTCATATACGTATGTGGAGGAATCTCATGACTATTGAGGAACCAATGGACTTTGGAGGTAATCAGATCCTTGCGCAAGATTTGATTTCCGACGATTTGATCTGTAAGATCAAAGGATTGAATCCTGATCTTGGCAGACCAATGGATGAATTTGGACGTGGCGATCCGTATTATTCTAGATATGCGGCTTATCGTGACGAAATTGAAAATGCTGAACTTATTGTAATCGATGCTAACGCATTGAATAGAAGTTCTGTTATGAATCTTGATCTTTCTGGAGATTTCTCTGGAATTGAACAATTCCCATCTGATTACTATCAGTTGGCTGGAGATACATTAGCTATCGCATTCGATCCTTATGAATTCGGAATCGATTCACCAGATTGTTCTATTGAAGGACTTGGTGAAGATATCGGTGGTTATTGTGAATTCAGTCCTACCGAATTGTCAGACTTATCAAATGGTATATATTAGTAGATAATATAATATATTCCATATGTATGTGTGTGGTGTGTAAATCTTAGGTAATGGAAATTACAATTTCCGTGATTGTAGGTGCAAATCCTATCACACCAAATAAAGTTGAAGTTTAATTCCTCTTCTACATTAAAACTCAACTTTTTTTGCTTTTACTTGTTCTCGACATAAACATTAATGTCTTGAAGACCTCCTTACGGCTTTTGAAATGTTTATCTTTCAGCACATTCGTAAGATAAATTATTTTGATGCCAACATCGAATTATTCAACCTCAGATAATTCGAATACAATTCTGTGTTAGTCCCTGGTCCGTGACCAGGGACTTTTTTTTCTTTTTATTATGGACTTTATAATATAGGAATACAATTATGGCTAAACTTTATTACGAATATTTTTGGGATATAATATTTAATATTCCTTCTAGAAATATACAATTTAGACCTTATGCTTTATGTAGATTTGAAAAACATTCTAATTATTTTGATAATTTTATGCCTACTTACAATATGGTTTGTAAAGTATATGATAAAGATCTTGATGTTTTTAGAATGTTAGATAAAGAGATAAATGCTACTGTTAAACAATATGTTTATTATGGTGAAAATAAAGAAAGTTTAACTAATCATGAAATTGTTAACGAATATGAATTTGCTTGTTATTGTGATAAAGAAAGAATTCCTTCATTAACATCTTCTGCTAAAAAAGTCAATTCATCTGTAGAAAAACCTAAAGCTACATATGAACCTGAAACTATGGGTGAAATGAACGCTGTTGAATTGAATTTAAGCCTATTACTCAAGAAAGATGTTCAAATGCGAACTTTTTTACATAATTATATTTTTGGTTCAGCTGATAAAGGTGCTACACCTATGACAGCTGTAATGTCTATTATTGAGCAAAATCCATATGTAGAATCTTGTTTAGTTGATAAACCAACAAATACTATTGCATATCGTGATCTTATAGTTAAACCAGCAGATCTCAAAAATGCTATATTAGGAATTCAACACAATTATGGTATTTATGATAAATCTCTTGAATTATTTTTTGACAATGGAATGCTTTATGTTTTAAATAAACTTGAGAATCGTCATAGTGGTGCTAAAGATGAAATTACTGAAATTAATGTTAAATTGTGTGAACAAGTTGGAACTCCAAATGCTCCAGATTATGTAACTGAAGCTAAAAAAGAAAAAATAATTTTCTATGAAAGACGAACTAAAGTTGGTAAAGAAGATTATGAATCTATAGAAGGTGCATTACATGGTGATAAGTTTGTTTATTCTAATTTTGCATCTGTTATAAATAGTGCTTTTTCTGGAGACGATAATACACAATTTGTTTCACCATTACATGAAGTATTAAAACCTAGACAGTCTAGAGTTGATGTTGGAACAAAAATTATTACAGATTATGATATGCTAAATAATGGATTTAACATGTCATCATATATGTATGAAAAATCATTAGGAGTACCAATTTCATTTGTAATGACAGGAATTAACGCTTCACATTTTTCTCCAAATAAAAATGTTAGAATAACTTGCGATACTCCGGAATCTCATAAATTATATTCGGGTCTTTATAATATAGCTAATATAGATTTCATATATGAAAATACTGATAAGAAAGGTAAAAACTTTTCTACTTATTGTCATGCTGTAATGAAATTAGTTAATAAGACTGAAGGATATGATGAAAATTATGAAGTTGGTGTAAATAATGAATAATATAAAACTGGGAGATTTCTCTCCCAGTTTATCATTTTAATTTCCAAAATTTAATTTCTTCAGGTTTAGCTGGTACTAAAATTTCTGAACCATCTTGATTATTTACAATGGATTTATACCATATCATATCTGATCTAGTTTTTCCATACATTTTAATAAATTTTGGTTTCTTTATAGATGAACTTAATGTACCATCATTGTGTACATTATTAGTTAACCAATCTATTGACTCTTGGGAAATCATAATAATTTATTAACTCCATATAGAATATAAATATCGTTTTATATATAACTGTTTGACAAATTCATATAATTAGCGAGGTAAATATATGGCTGTAAAATCTTATGAAGAACAATTTGCTCCTATTATTACAGAATTAAATGAGCAAGCAAAACTTAATACCGAATTATATAATGAAGTACATAAATCTCTTGAAAAAGATTTAAGCAGATTAAATGGTGAACGTATGATAGGTTCTACATCACCATCAAAATCTATCGCTGAAACTGGTAAGGTTCTTTCCGAAATAAGAGGAACTCAAGTAAATATCATTAAAGAAAAATCTAATGTTATCAAAACTATTGCGGATCTTGAGATTCGTGAAAGAAATTCTAAATCTCAGGAAACTGATGCTGGTACTAATCAGTTCCTTATGCAAAATCTTCTTAACGAAATTTCTAGAAAAGTTGGAGATGTTTCTAAACCATCTATGTCTGAAATTCGCGATAATCGTGGAAAAGAAGCATTAGATAAATTGGATCCTGAAGCATTAGGAATGAATGATAATGATTTTGCTATGATCGATAGATTCAATTCAACTAAAGCATCTGGAAAATAATAACTATGGCTGATGATTTTCATTTACTTAAAAAATTAGATTGTAATACACGTTATGTATTGTTATCTACAACTGATAAAGATATTTATGTATATCTTTTACATTCTACTAGTGTAATTACAGATTCAGATAAAACTGAAATTGAAAGTGGTTATTTACCATTACTTGATAATATCGATTCTGTACAAACTAAAACATTTACCATTAATGATAATTTTAAAGCTATAAATAAAATGAATGATGATATAGCTAATTATATTAATGCTAGAAATGGATACAAAAGTTTTAATATCATAAACACTTCAAGAAATCATAAATTTGTAATTCAATCTAAAGTATTTGCTGCTGCTGTTAAAAATTGTAAGAAAATTTACATTGATATGGGATCAGTCGATACTTCTGAAAAAGGTAATTATGGTGGATCTATCAGATTAGATTCAACTGATTATGGTGAAATTGACTCACTTGAAATAAATTCTGGTACATTTTTGTTAGAAGATAACGTTACTCTAATTGTAAAGAAATTAGATATTACATATTGTACAATTGACACATTTAATAAGGATTCTGATAAAAGTTGTTCATTTAGCATTTTGGTTAAAGATCAAATGGATGTTGTTAATATGGCTATTTATAGTACAATATTTACAACATTTTCTAACTATAATAAAGATGCTAATAATTATCTTGATACTAAATTCACTGCAGCATTTATTCGAATTTTTGGTAAAGAAAAAATAAATGAAAATGCTAAGTTTGAAAGAATTCTTATTCAAGGTTTTAGTAAGTGTTTTATTAATAAGATTGAAGTTGATGATCCTGTAAGATATGGTGGAATTCTTAAACTCGATAGAATGGATAAATTAACTATATCGGGTATTAAACGAAATATTAGTGAAGTTGATCCTACAGCTCCTATGATTAAAGTAGGTAGAGTCGCAGTTACCAATTTACATGAAATCGATGTCGTGATTAAGAGTTCAGCATCTATATCTTCTAAGTATGCTCTCATTGAATTTTTGGAAGATACCACTGGAACCACAAGATCTATAAACCTTTACAGTTCAAATATTATAAATAAACATTCTAGAAATTTAACTATTTTTAGAATGAAAAATGTAGAAATTAATAAAGTGTATCTTTCTGATACAAAGATTAATGAAAATGTTACATTGTTTGAACGTACTAATGCTAAATTAGAAAAACTTTGTTTTAATAATTGTGTAGTTAAGGGATCATCTTTTGATTTAACAGACACTACAAAAATAAATTTATCTGATTGTGATTTTACAATATCTGGTGATTTGAATCTTTCTAGTGCTTATGTAACTATAAGTGGTGGATATTATAGATTTTTAAATATGAATGTTGGTTCATATGAATCTTATCCAGTATCAAAAATAGATATTAATAAAGCAGAATTTAGTGGCGGAAATTTAAATTTCATAAACGATGCTTCAGAAGTTGATATGCCATTTTTTGATAACGAATGTAAATACAATGTTACTAAAATACTTTTAGATAAATTCAATCCGACTTTCTCAAGTTCAGTTATATGTACTAATGAATTAACTATAAACAATAAGAAATCTTCTAAATTTTTAAGTGTTTTAGTTAATTATAGAGAAGAAAATACTGATACTGTATTTAATGTAAATAGTTCTGTTAGCGGTAATATTATGTTTACTACTAATGGATCTACAAATTCATTTACTTTAAATCTTAACGATGAAGCTCAATTTTTATCTATAAATCCTTTAGATTTAATTGCAGTTGAAAAATCTCCTAATACAAAGATCGTTACAAATGTACCTATTAAAACAAAAGTTTATAATTTTGATAGTAGATATATTCATGCTCTTTTTAAAGATTATACTTCAACTCAAAGTTCTACAATTGATTTATATTCGACTGAAGATGAACCTGTAACAAAGGTTCTGAATGATTCTGAAAAACAAATGAGTATAACTTCTAGTAAAGAATATGAAAGTAATGTAATAGATTATTTAAGATATACTTTAACTCCAATTTAATTAAATAAACTACTGGTTTAAAACCAGTAGTTTATATTTTTTTATAATTATATATTATAATGATAGAAGTAGGAAATTTTTATTTCCATTTCTAACATCACATGTTTATTAATATAGGAGAAATGATGTTGCTTTGTTTAGGGTAAGGATTTGGAAAGGTTACACCTACTTCTTAACTTACCCCTCTTTGAAGGAGATGTGTCGTTGATATATCTCCTTCTTTTTTTGTATATTATAGTTATGGATAAAAGATAGAGAGGGGTGCTGGAACACCCCTCTCTAAATATAGCTTTTACCAAGGAGGTGAAAACTATGAGTGATAATCAATCATACACTTATTACTTTAGTGTACCATTTGAATATCATGGAACTAAATTCCCTTTAGTTGACACCAAACAGTTGACTAGGGATCAGTTCATTAAAGAAACTGGTATAGATCCAGTAACTAATAAATGTGTATATACATAATTGTTGTATATACACATTTATTAAATATAAAAAGAAGAAAGATTAATCTTTCTTCTTTTTTTTATTAATACTGTTTGACATACATATGTATCCATAGGGCCGAGAATTATGATGGATACTTATTATAAACGTACAGAGGTATTTTATGGACGAATTTAAATCCAACGTTATTAAACGCGATGGACAAGAAGAGTTATTTAAATCTTCTAAAATTAGGAATGCAATAGCTAAGGCTAATAATGCACTTGATGATCTTTTTAAAATTTCAGATGAAACTATTGATAAAATTACAGAAAATGTTGTTGAAAAAATCAAGAGTTATAATCGCCAATTTAATGTTGAAGAAATTCAAGATTTGGTAGAAAAAGAAATTTCTGTATATTCATGGGAGTTAGCTAAAGCATTTACAATTTATCGTTATACACATGCTTTACAAAGAGATGGTGATACTACAGCACTTAATGCTGAATTAGCATCTAAATATAAAGCTCTTATGGAAAGAGCTTGGAATATCTATGAATGTACTTCAGAAGATATTCAACAGGAAAATGCAAATAAAAATGCATATTTACTTTCTACACAAGCAGATTATGCAGCTTGTGAATTGGATAAAGAATTACTTGACTATAAAGAAGTTTTCAGTAAAGATGTATTGGAAGCAAATGCTGAAAAGATTATCAAGATTCACGATATGGGATATTCTGCACGCAGATTATTTAATTGTTGTTTAATCAATCTTGATGATATGTATAAAAATGGTACAGTTATCAATGGTGTATTCATTGATACTCCTAAATCATTTGATGTCGCATGTACTGTTGCTACACAAATTGAATCACATATTGCATCAGGTCAATATGGTGGTCAAACTGTAAATCTTTGGCATATTGCTCAATTTGTTAAAATTACTCGTGAAAAATTTATTAAACGTACTCGTAAACGTTATGAAGATATTGGAATGACTTATACTGAAGAACAACTTTTAGATGATGTTGAAATGCAGTTAAAACAACACATCGATGATGGCATTCAACTCCTTCAATATCAAGTTCTTACTCATATGACTACAAACGGTTAACTGACTGGCCGCCTTACATGGTAACATGTAAGTGAAAAGGTGGTGAACCCATAAATATGGGGTGTTATTCATTTTTTTATGAATAGCTAACGGTGAAAGCATTTTATTATATCTTATGCTAATACCGTGCCAAGTATTCTTTTTAAGAATAAAGGTGTAACGACTATCGAACAGACATAGATATTATCTATGGAACTTAGTAGAGTAGCTTTAAGGTGAAATTCCTTATTGCGAAGTGCCACCCAACCTATTATTTATATAAATAATAGGCTGAAGAGATAGTCTAATCCAAACGGAATAATAAATAACGTTTGGAGAAGGGAATAAATGCAGTCTCCCTTTGTTTCTACATATATTAACATTAATGATGCTCCTGAAGAAGATCGTAAAGATTACGCTATGGTAATTGAAGCTTTCTTAAGACAGAGACTTCTTGGTGTTAAAAATAAAGTTGGTGTATACTTTGGACCAGCTTTCCCTAAAGTACTTTATGTACTTGATGAAAATAATGTTTGGGAAAATTCTGAATATTATTATCTTACTGAAATTGCAGAAAGATGTTCTGTTGAACGTTTAGCTCCAGATTATATTTCTGCTAAAGTTATGCGTGAACTTAAAGAAGGAAATGTATTTGCCTGTATGGGAGCTGTACATCCTGATACAGATGTTATGTATAAAATTAATGGCGAAACATATGTTGGTTGTATCGGTGGTATGTATAACAGTATTAAAAATACATTCAATCTTAAAGAAGAAGATCAATTTGGACAAACTGGTAATCCTAATAAAGATTTAAATCTTAAGAATCTTAATATTGAAATTTTCGACAATAGTGTTCAAAAATTTGTTAAATGTACTATGATGAATAAAAATGTCGGATCAAGTTTTAAGATGTATGAACTTACAATTCTTAAAAATGGTGAAGAATATCATTCTCTTTATGCTACAAATGATCATCCTATGATTGTTGCCGACATTTCTGAAGAAGGAAAATTCTATGATCCTGAAAAAGCATATGAATGTAAAGTTGAAGATATGCTTGGAAAAGAACTTTGTATTTATGATAGCCTTGACACCGGCAATGAAAAATATAAGTATAAACCTATTGCTAGACGTGTTGTTATAAAAGAATGTGTTGAAACTCCAGAATTTGTTTATGATGTTACTACTGAAACAGGCCATTTTATGGCAAACTTTTTCCTTAGTCATAACTGTCGTTCATTCCTTTCTCCTTGGAAAGATGAAAATGGTAATTATAAATTCTGGGGACGGTTAACTAACGCAGTTGAGCCGTCGTTAAATCGTGTGAACCCATATCAAAGGGGTGTGATGGTCGCTTAAAAACATAAGCCATTGCTAACGGTGAAGGTTCTTTATTGAATAAAGAAATAATACCGTGCCAAGTATTCTTTTTTAAGAATAAAGGTGTAACGACTAAGGGTGATGAGTGTAGCCCTGTAGAATAGAGATTGATACTATTCGAAGCGCACGACAATGATAAATTTACATTTATTATTGAAGAGATAGTCTACTATGTGTTTACGCCCACAGTCAACAAAGGCGTTGTTACAATTAATCTTCCTGATGTTGCTCTTACTTCTAAAGAAACTGGAAGAGATTTCTGGGAACTTCTCGATGAACGTCTTGAACTTTGTCATAAAGCACATAAACAGCGTATTGAAAAACGTTTGTTTGGTACTAAATCCGATGTTTCTCCAGTACATTGGCAGTTCGGAGCAATTGCTCGCCTTAAACCAGGTGAAACAATCGATAAATATTTAACTGGCGGATATTCTACTACATCATTAGGTTATGTAGGTTTGTATGAAACTGTTATGGCTCTTAAAGGTGTACCTCATACAGATCCATCTGCTAGAGATTTTGCTCTTTCTATTGTTAAACATATGGCTGATAAGTGTGAAGAATGGAATAAACAAGATGACTATGGTTATTCTGTTTATGGAACTCCTGAAGAATCTGCAACATTTGAATTCGCAAAAGCTTTACAAAGACGTCATGGTATTATTGAAGGCATTACCGATAAAGATTACGTGACTAACTCGTACCATCAACTTTTAAATGTTGCATAAACATTATACGAGTATAAATAATGAGGTGGCCTATGTATGTAAATGCATATGGAAAACTTTGTGAACCTAGAAATCTAGGGTGTCGGATACGATTAATATCCGGCTAACGGTCAACTAAATCGAAAGATTAAAGTGGTAAGAGATCCTAAATCCTTTTTAAGGACATGGAAATACCGTGCTAAATTTTCAATTCGTAACATAATGTATATTAAAAAGAAGTTCGTAACATAAATAATATATTTTATTTTATGGAGTTTTAATATGCATCCGTTTTATGTTATTTCAATTGGAGATGTGATGGGTGACTACAAATGCGTAGATATAATTAAAAAAAGGCATACTGGAAAGTATCCTTATATAAGTAAATACTACGTCATGGAATGTCAAAAATGTGGTAGACGCAAAGAAATGCTTGGTGCTACAATCTATAGATCTGCAGGAATTTTTCATAAATCTTGTGGAAAGGGTTTAAAAACATTAGATCCTGTATTTTATGATAGATGGCAAGCAATGCGTACTAGAACCACTAATCCAAATTACGAACATGCTGATAGGTATGTTAATAGGGGTATAAATAGTGAAGCATTTAAAAACTTTATCGATTTTTACGATGCAATGTATGATTCATATTTAGAATTAGCTAATAAAATTGGATCACATAATGTTTCGTTAGAAAGAAAAGATGTAAATGGTAACTATGATCCCGATAATTGTATTTGGATTCCTAAACAAGATCAACCTAAAAACACATCTCGAACTGTTAAATTCAAAGCTATATATCCTGATGGACATACCGAAATTCATAAAAATGCTACTGATTTTGCCATCTCTCATGGTATTCATCCGGCAGCAGTAAGTGATTGTTTAAATGGTAGATCCAAAAGTGCTAAAGGGTATAAATTTGAACGAATTGAATAGAAGTGTAACGACTATCGAAAGGATATGAATTATTTTATATAATTCGGAATAACCGAGTAGAGTAGCTTTAAGGTGAAATTCCTTATTGCGAAGTGCAAAGTAATTGTTTTTAACAATTAATGAGATAGTCTATTCCCTTTAAAATATCAGGAAACTGAGGGTATAAAAGATTAATGTAAAAGAAAAGATCGATGCTATTTCTAAATTAGAATTCGAAGCACCATTCCAGAAGTATACAACTGGTGGAGCTGTTTCTTATTTCGAATGCTCAAGAAACATCATCAATAATATGAAAGCTTTCCACAAAGTAATTGAAGCCGGTTATAAAAATATTATGTATTTCGAAGCAAATACTAAACCAGACTATTGTTACATTTGTAAAAACTTTGATCATATTGATATGGCTCGTGATCCTATTACAAATAAACGTATTTGGAAATGTTCATGTTGTGGAAATACAGATCCTCATCAGATGGATGTTTCTAGACGTGTATGTGGATATCCTGGTACTGTAAATTATATGAATCAGGGTAGAATGGGTGATATTGGTGATCGTGTAGAACATATTTAATGGAGAAAATATGCCAGAAAAAGAATAATTAATATTATAACCCTCTAGAAATTTCTAGAGGGTTTATTTTTAAGGAGGAAATATGAAAAGAAAATTATTAATATTATTAATCACATTATTAATGCCTTTATTTACTTTATCTAGTGAAGAAGTAATTACTAATGAAGAAGCTAAAATAGAATCGATACAAACTTTTATGGAAGTATATAAAATTCAAAATACTCATTCTGAACATAAAACAGTAAGAGTTACGATTTATTATTATCCATTGACTAAACAAGCACGAATTATCTATGACGATGATTTTGAAGTGTTTGATTATTCGGATGCTATAGTATCTTTGAAGCGTTGTTTAGAAGATTTTACAAAACAAATAGGTTATTATCATTATGAACGATATCGTGCTGATGAAGAACGAAACTTTAAATTTAACAATAAAAAGTATACAAGGATTATATCTTTTGTTAATTTTTCTGAATAATTTTTTAAAACTATCGAAATAATATAATGTATTTAAATACATTGAATAAGGTAAAGTGTAAGTTGTTTAAACTGTAGATATTTTACCTTATTTTTTTGAGCCATTATCTCAGTGGTTAGAGAAGCGGACTCATAATCCGTCTGTCCTAGGTTCAAATCCTAGATGGCCCAGATAAATGAAAGCATATATGTTTATCTCTACAATCCTATTAGTATAATGAAATGGCTGTCAGTCTTAGTAGTTATATTTTAAATCTATATGTGAGTAAGTAGTACCGAAAAGATTGTAGGTGGATTATTAGCTCAGTTGGTAGAGTATTCTGTGGTCCGAAAGGGCTTGGAAGTGTCATGAGTTCGAGTCTCATATAGTCCATTAAACCAGTGTTACTGGTAGTGGAGTTTCGTTATTGAAAAGCAGGGGTAGTCACACCCTTGGAGGCAATAAACTAATTTTTATTTTTGACGGGCTCCATGTTTTTGATCTCAATGGTTTATCTATAAAAGATGAATCTTGATATACTTGGCTAAGATGAAATGAATATAGATGGTGTATTTGTTTCATTTAAACTACAATGTTTGTCGAAGCTTAGACAAATATTCGTATCGGTATTAAGTCCAGACCTTGACGGACTTTTAAATCTCTAATCGTGCACATAAACGAGTTGGATTGGAGTTTTTATGAGTTATGGATAAACCGTCATCCTTTTGAACATAAATCCATTCTGTCGTAATTTCGGTTGCGAGGATCGGAATGTTTTTATAATGAAAGTAGTAAGTTCCTCAACGCTCGTGAAATGGAAACTCTAATCGAATAACAATCTCTTCTAGTCGTACTAGATGTTAGCTCTTGTTTTCGTAAAGTGGATATGGATTGGGTGGTAAACTTAGGTAAAATTTGTATCGTAGAGGCAAATGGGTACTCTCTCATATAGTGGAGGTATCAATGCGGTAATTTACTTTCATAGCCTAAATTTATGAGTTTTTATAATGGTAAAACCCGTTATATGGGCCTAGCTATATCTTTAATGATTGTATATAATCTGAATACTAGTTATCGAGTTAGAATAGTCCTTTTTAGATTCGATTATCGAAACAATTCGACCTCTCGTTGATGTATTGAAGTGTTTTGATAACAGGAAGATAGCGTTATGATCTTCCACCATTGGGTCGTCGACAAGCGGTAAGTCATTGGCTTTTGGTGCCAACATTCCACAGGTTCGAATCCTGTCGACCCAGCTATGCGAATGTTATTCGCAGAGGTGAAATCTTATTAGAGCTGTGGGAGTTTTCCCACAGCTCTTTTATTTTTTATCTTATATATTATATTTATGAATATGTTATATTTGAGGAGGTAAGTAAATATGACTAGAAATGAAGCGAACGAATTACGATTAAAAAATTGTAATTTACCATTATTAGAAGGACCTTTATATGATCCTGATAATAAAAATAAAAATGTTGTTAATGTTTTACCAAATGCAAAACTTTTAAAAGTTATGGATGTTGGTTTCGTTGTACCAAAATCAGGATTTAATAGTTATATGTTTGAATCATATTTTATGACTTCTGATTTCGGTCAATCATATGATGTAATTAATTTTGAAAACACATGTAAACCTTCAATTCCTGAATCTATGTGTATAATGTCGACAGAATCAAAGAAAAGTATTTTCTCAAAAAGAAAATTTAATTTCGATGGTGAAGATATTATTATGTTTGGAATGGTGTATAGAAATATATTATACATCTGGAAAGAAGGTTTAATTAAATTTAAAAATGGTCGAGTTGATAAGGGTTTCGAACTTTCAATTTTAAATAAAAATCTTCAAATTGAAAGCCGAGCTTATTATATTCAACTTGGTTCATATAAATCTGATAGAGGAGAAAGATAACTTATGAAATGTACATTTTTAGAAGATGAAATGTTGTATAATGCGATTGTCGACTATGTAGCATTTACAATGAGAGTTGATAAAGAAACTATTAGAACACAATTGAGTGGACTTGATAATGATAAAATACATGAACTCATTCGTAATATTTTAAATACAGCATCCGATCCTGAAAGATATTCAATTAAATCATTGATATCGTATTTTGAAACTGTATTTGAACAACCTATGATTCATATTACAGAGTTTTATAAACGATTAAGTGAAAAATTCAATGGTAAATATTCTCCAGAAGAATTGGAATTGATATTTGATTCAGAAAAACAATTAGTTGCATCATTATTGTTAGATAACGATTTTATTGAAACTAAAAGTAATTGTTATGTTGTAAAATATGATGAAGATTGTAACCCTTGTGCAGTTTCTGTTTCGCCACATGTTGATATTGTTGATGCTATTAAAACAAAATCAATAACATCAAAACTTCGAGAATCCAAATTATAATTCATGGATGTAACGATTAAAATAAACCTGGTGAAATACCCAGGTTTATTTTTATATATTATATTAATAGCCATGTTATATGAGGAGGTAAGTTAATATGGGAAATGTGTATTACGCTGGTGTAGCTCCTAATAAAGAAGCTGCTATATGTGGTGGTTTAACTGAAGCTATTGTGAAATGTATACAAAATGCGGGCAATCATCCGAAAGTTTCAGAAGAATCTTTCATAGGCTCAATAAAAATAGTATTAAATCAAGCGTTGAATAAATTCGATGAAAATAATGCTTCCGATACTATATGTGTTGTAGAAACTTTATGTTGTATACAATATGATTGTGAAGTAGAATTAATATATGTTAATGAGCCTATGTTTAAACATTATTATATTCGTTTTGAATTGTTTCAATAGTGTTTACTAAGAAAGAGATGAATTCTCTTTCTTATTTTTTTTTTCTTTTTTGAAACATTTTAATATATGGCTACACCTAAAACTTATATCTATGATAATGTAATTGCTACTTATGGGAATGATTTTATTAAAAACTTCCCCGCAATTGTGCGATGTGTGAATAAATATATTAATGCTAGAGCTGATGTATTACAAACTAAATACATGAGTAACAAACTAATTTTTACAGCTGTTGATGAAAATGCGTTTATGGATGCTGCTGGTGTAGATAAAAGTATCTTAATCAAATTAATTTCTGAGTCAGATACTATAAAACCTAACGCAAAAGGAACAACACCTCTTTATCAACTATTGTATATCCTTTCAAAATTTTATACAGTTAAACATAATGAGCTCGTAAAATTGTATAAACTTGATCCTGATATTAATTCTGATAGAAGTCCTAAACATATTATACAGTTGTATTTTGGTATGAGATTATATTCTTGGTCTCAGAAATATATTTTTGCACATCCTTTCCCTGAACAAGATGCAGAATATGCTATTGCGCATCTTAGTAATAAGTCCGATATTATTAAATTTAAAAATATCTATGAAATTATTAAGAATAAAGCATTCACGATTGAAGAAGCTCCACGTTTTGCTCAAATGGTTAAACGAGAAAAAGCAGAAGATAATGATACTTATGAATGGGTAAATGATATTTTTAATAAATTTAAATCTCAAATGAAAAATTTCTTTGTACTTTGTTTATATTCTCACGATCATAAACTTGGTATTAAAACGGAAAATTTAACAGCGCATAATGAAGAAGGAGATGAATTTTATGTTATTTCTGATTCAGTATCAAATGCTGTAGATATTACAAGTAAGAAACTTATGAATACATTTGTTCAAGATACAGTTATCCGTGAACAATTAATTCAAAGTGCTTGTAAACATTCAAATAAAGTTTCTTGTACTAAAACTAAAATTGTACTTAAAAATATACGAGAATCTGGTGATAGTGAAATGCTTCTTAGAATTATGACTGATATAGTTTCATATTGGTTAATTTCTATGAAAAAGAGCGTTGATAGTATACATTCTAAAGAATTTGCTGCTAAATGCTCAAAAGCTTATTCGGTATCAAATACTTACGATATTTTCATTATAGATCTTAAAAAGACTCTTGGTGAATTAATTCTTAAGTATAATCCTGAATATACTATGGCTGCTAATCGTGGTACAATCGGAAGTTTTAAACAAGCTATTTATTTATACTTGATTATGTATATAATGACTCTTAAATAATAAGGAGAATTTTTATGTCTGGAAATATAAATGAAAACACATTTGTTGGGTTGACATATCATGAACTTTCTCAAGAAGGTTTTGGTTTACCATCAATTAGATCATTTAGAGTTGCTAGCGAAGAAGAAATATGGAAAAATCCATTAGTTTTGAAAGCGATAGATAAAGTAAAACAGTATGCTGCTAAAAAACAGTTAAGTTTAAATTTTACAGTTGACACTAAAAAACTTCCTACAAATATACTTCAAATGTTATTAGCACAGCGTGGTGTTATGAAAGTTGAAGATTCTGTTATTAAGGAATGTTTGAAATATATTAAAGTTAGAAAAGTTAACGGTGTCAATATTATTTCTATAGACACAGTTGTTACACAACAACAATATGTTGCTTTATGCGTTGTTTTCTTAATTGTATTTGGTGTATCTTTCCCAGCATTGTGTAAATTGGGCGGTTCTGTTGCAGGAAGAGCTGCTAACGCTGTATATAGAAAAACAGGTAGTTTGACAGCTGGATTTGGTACTGCTAAAATTGGTGGTTTAACAGCAGGATTCTTATCAGCACAGTTAGCTTTAAAATTATCATCTGTTGCATATTATGCAATTGGTAAACAACTTAAAAATAAAAATGAATCTAAGGATTTGAGAATATTTGGTTCTTGGGCTCTTTTTAAAAATGAAAATGGACAGATATCTGCTAAACGTTTCTGTAATGGTGTCATTGATCCGTCTATTAAATCTTCAGAAGATTTAGAAGTTTCTAATGAAACTGATGAAGTATCTATGACTGATTTGGTTGAAGATGAAACTACAGTTGAAGAAGATGCTGGAAAAGATTCCGAAGTTACAGATATTAATATTCCTCAGGATGATTCTGCTCATAATGAAGAAGCTTCATCTGGTGGAGTTGTAACTCCTGATAATAAAGATGACCTTGAAGTTAAACCTACTGAAACAGATACAAATTCTACAGAAGCTTGGTATGATGATCCTGCTTATTCATTAGAAGAAACTGGTGAAGATGGTGTTTGTATGCAGTGTCTTGTAGAAGATGAAACTACAACTGAAGAAGATGCTGGAAAAGATTCTGAAGTTAAAGATGCTAAACCTACTGAAGCTGAAACAGAACACAATGAAGAAGCTTCTGCAGGCGGTGTATTAACTGGTGATAATAAAGATGAATTGGAAGTTAAAGAAACTTCTGAAGAAGCTTTAGGAATCACAGATTACGATTTGTACTCTAAAGATGAATATAAATCTCTTGAAGGTGTTTTCGATCCTGATGATTTGAAATAATAAAAGATTCCTGGCTAATATAGCCAGGAATTTTATTTATATATTTTATTTCTGAGAATGTAGCTCAGTTGGTAGAGCGTTCCTATGGCCCGAAAGGGCCTTGGAAAGGTCACTGGTTCGAATCCAGTCATTCTTTTTTATTTATTTTTCTTTAATATATTATTATAATGAGTAAAACAATTTAATGTTTATATTAGATTGATAAACTCAAGCACAATTTAAGGAGGCCACCTATGGCAAATGATGAAACAACTGAAAATGAAGTTGTTGAACAGGCTGCAGATGTTGCAGTAGAAGCATCAACAGAAGTTACACAGGAAGTCGCAGAGACTGTTGAAGAAAAACCTAAGAAGACTAAAAAGTCTTCTAAGAAATCAACAGAAACTGTTGCTGAAGAAACAACTTCTGAAGACAACGGGGGTAAGGTTGTCGAGGCAAAAGAAGAGGAATCTGTAGAAGCTGATGAGGATGCAGCTGCTGACGCTTCAGAAGAACTTAACATCATGGATGATGCTAAAACTGCTGAAGTTCCAGAAGAAGGAAATGAGAATCTTAAAGCTCATTTCTACAGATTTAGAAAAGAAGGTTTCCAGTTGGGACTTGATCCTAACGGATTCGTATCAACTGTTCTCATGAAAAAATTCCGTTTCGGATTTGTAATGAAGAACACTGAAGTAGATTTCATCAATGAACAAAACAAATGTATTTCATATGTGAAAGCTGCTTTGAACAAACTCAATGATCCTGATATCGTTGTAAGAGAAGTTAAAACACCATCGTATGTTGAAACTGAAAAATTCTACAATGTAATCAGCGTTCATGTTCCATTCCATGCTAACATCAATGAAGTTGTTAAGGAAATGCGGAACACAACTGCTTTGTTAAACAAAACTATCACTGACGATTCTGTAGAATTCCTTGTAAGAATTGGAAACTATGCAGATCTTATCGTTGACAGTTCAAAACAGGGCGAAGGCTATGTATGCTTTAAGGGATTCCAGTCTCTCACATACAGCAAGTCTAAAAATGCAAATAAATCTGCAAGAGAAACACTTTCTGCAGGTCTGTATGCAAACGAAACAATGGACTTCAAACAGAAGGACATTTCATACGTAAACAAAGCAAATCTCAATGTTTGTAAAATGAATCTTTTTGGAAAGGGTGTAAAATTCGATCCGATCAGTCATCATGATATCAACTTTGGAAAAAGATTTGCTTGTATCATCTGGGAAATGTTGAAAGAAGACAACAACTTTAAGCTGGTTCGTTACATCTGTGATATCAATCTACGCGACTACAAAGCTTTCGGAAAGATCTTTATTACAGATGGTGTAAAAACAACCATCAAGAAGGAAGAGTTCAATTATGGTATGACAATGCCTAAGTTTGAAACAATTTTCCAGGACGAAGGTGATGTTGAAATCTTGTGCACTATGCTTGGTGCGCCTAGAGAAGACAATAAGTGGGCACAGTTTGATAATGATGTTGAAATCATTGATCAGTGTATGTTCACAGATCTTCGTGTAGTTGAAGAATAATTGTTAAAATTCTGAAACAATAAAGAGGAGCACACGGATGTGCTCCTCTTTTTTTTCTTTTATATATTATTATAATGTAAAGAATTCGTATGAGTTCTTAATATTATAATTTTATTAAGGAGAAATTTTGTATGAAAATACAAATGTCTGAAACTAATGGAAAAACTTCCATCGATGTTAAGTTCGAAAATGAAGAACTGCAATGGGCTCAAAATAAACCTGAAACTTTTGACAAATTTGTTAACAATTTGAAAGAAATGTATATCAGTAACAATGAATTGGCAAAAACCAAAAATGTTAACTTTATAACAAGTTTGCAAAAAGGGATCGAAACTGTAAATAACATTAGTAATAATTTGTATAATTATTACATCAATCAAAATGATGAAGAAGTTCCAGATTTATCATATAAATAATGGTAACAGAGAAGAAGATTGATTTTATATCTTCTTCTCTTTTTTTTCTTTTTATTATGGACTTTATAATATAAAGAGGATATATTTATGAACATATTGAACGTTGATGATTTTATAAATCCTATGAAAGGTAATGCTGTTTTTAATTTAAAACCTATTTTGGAAAATTATAAAAAGCATTACTATGAATATTATTCTAGTAAAATAAAGGTAGCTTGTGTATACAATAAATATACAGATAGATACATGTTTTTCTTTAAAGTGCCTTCTGAAAGTAATGATAAATATCCTACAGAAATAGATTATGATGTTATTATAGAATTCGATCCACCTAACAGTAGCAAGTCATCGGCAAAAGCTTCAGCTGATCTGAAACCTTATAATATCTATATTTATTCAAATTCTCCTTCATTTGTGTTCTCATTTGATTATGTAATTAAACATAGATTTGGATTTCCTAAATGTTTACCATCTAGATATTTATCAAATATTGCTTGTACTAGACCACCAGAGATTAGAAATAGATATGAAGTTATGACCGTTGAAAAAACAACATGGGTTGCATTCTTTCATCTTTATCATAATGGATATCTTAATAAAGAAACTTTGCAAACTTTAGTTTCTAAAAATAATGAAAATTATTATTTAAGATTAATAGAAACTCAGCCAGAAAAATTAAAAGAAATTAAAGCTATGCAGGAAATGGTTAGAGATGCTAATAAAAAAGAAAGAATGAAAAACAAATCATCTTCAAATAATGATAAACGATATATTCAAAAAGCATCGATATTGGATAATCCGTTAACTCATGTATTTAAGAATACTTTGCAAACTAGAAAACTTGAAAAGATTAAGAATAAAAATACAAATATTCTTAAAGCTAATTTAAAAGCTTTTAAATAAAAATTCGTATGTGTAGTAGGTTTATTCCTACTACACATATTCTTTCTCGACATTTCTATATAATATTTTATTACCAGAGGTGATATTATGTATGAAGACGAATATCTAGAACGAAATAATGTTAAGCCTTCAGCATCCGCCTACTATAATGAGTATAAAAACTCTAATCCTGTTAGATATGGTGAGGAAGATTATAAAAAATATCTAACACGTTCGTTGATTGCTCGAGGATTTTTCTATTACAATTCTAAACGAATTGAAGATCTGTATAAAGAAAGGGTTGATACTTTATACAAAGAGGAATTTAAGAAATTATTTTTATACGATACAAACAGAAGTATAAAAGACATTTATACTGATGTAGATTCGGTTGTTAAGCTAAATGTTGTAGGTTATTATGATTTTATGAGCTCATTATTAACCCCAAATACAGCAAAATTCTTTAAATTGATCGAACCTTTTACAAGTGAAGATTATAACGTTTTGGATCTTATTGAAGATGGTGAAGATGAAGATTCTAAGAAACTTATTTTAGCTGAAAAATTAGATAATTATGTAATGGAAGAATTGCATCTATGTGTTGAAAATATAAGAATTCTTTCAAAATATCCATTACATACATTAATTGAAGCTACAGTATCTGATAAAGATAATGTTAATTTCCGTAATATGCACATTGTTTATAATAGTATCGATCGTGTATTTACAATTTTAGCTCTTTATTTTTCTGTAAAAGATTTAATCGGAGATATTAGTCCAATTTTCAAATCATATACAAAAACTATAGATAACCTTAAAAATGTTAAAAAATTATCAGATATGTTTAGTCTTTCAGATTATTTTTCTAATAAAGTTTTAAGTTTATTTATTGATGAAGAACTTCGTAAGAAATATACATTAAATATTATTCATCCTATGTTCGATATTGGTGAATTCGATCCTACAACAGTTAGTACTACTAAAACAATAGTTTCATATTGTGAAAATGCGATTAACTTACGATATTTAATAAGAGAGAATGTTACACCTGAAACCGAGTTTGAATTATTATTTGCTATTTTATTAGCGTATACAAATATTTTTATTCAAACTTTTTATATCAAATCATATACATCTATAAAAGAACCAGGTGGACAAATTCATGTTAAAGATATGTTTAGAAGTATGAATCCTATTCATGAAGCTACAATAAAGAAAGAATTAACTTATTCTTATCTTAAAGAGGTTTTGAACTATGGAAATTAATATAGTAACATCTCAAATTACAAATATAGCATTTATAGATATTTTTGTATGTTTTTTATTAACTATACCTATTTTCATAGCGTATTTAATTATCACATTTTTATTTTTCAAAAAAGTGGATAAACCTGTAAATACAAAAACTCATGGATTATCTAGATTTGCTTTAGGTGGAGTTTTAATTATATTCGGAATGATTATAGTTGATATGAATATTGAATTTATTTCAGCTATGATTATAAGTTTAAATGAATATGGTAAATTAAATCTAGATGAATTAAAACCTGTTCTAGATTCGATATTTTTTATAAATTTTATCGAGCATTATCGAAATATTCCTTTTGATATTTTAGTAATGGGCAATATTTTCTGTACAGCTTTGTATGCTGGTGCAGAAGGTTTGATATCATCATTTAAGACTCTTAAAGTTCCTAAAGGAATGTGTATTGAATTACCACTTATCAAACGAACTCGAATAAAATTTATTTTCTTAATCTGGTGCGCAATCGCAATTTTGGCGTCGATATATACTATCATTATAGGATCTGAAAAGATAGAATTTGAAGTAGCTTTATCTTATACAGGTGTAATATCAACTCTCATAATTCTCATTTTAGCAGATCGTGCTCCATCAGTTTTACAACCTTTTTCAACAAATACAAATGATGAAGTTGTAAATGCTAATATAGCTAATCCAGTTGAAATTGAAGTAAATCTTGGTGAGTCTAATGAAAAAGAAACTAGTGATGCTATAGATCATGTATCTGATGCAGCTATAAAAGTTCTTAAGAAATTGAATCCTGAGTTGGATGATAGTAATTCAACAGAAGAACAACAAAGTTCGGGAGGCGATTTATGAACAATAACGTCTTAGATATCGAACCTTATAAGTTGCCAAAACTAGTTGAATTGGCAAATGGTAAAAATTATTGGGTTTACAATGTTTCAGACGGATTTGATAATTATTCTCAGCTGAAATCGAAATATAGTTTCATAAATAAAAATATTAAGAGTAATGCTTATACATTCTGTAATGTACACATGATGGCTATGGGATTGATTTATTCTGGATATGAAAAACGTTTATCAGCAGAATATAATGCTAAATATCCAGAATTAACAAGATTACCAGATAAATTAGCTAAATATATTTTTGAAGATCCAGAAATGGATAAATATTTCAAAAAACGTTTTCCTAATTATTATAAAATATTTAAAGCAGGTAATGATAAAGATGCGGTATGTCCTAATGAATTACACAATTTATTAAATTGGTCTGCTAATAAATTCTTAGATATTGGAGCTGTTACTTATTTTAGTATGCATACTCCTTGGGAAAATATTATTGAAGATATTATCTACAATGGAACACCTGTAGGTGTATCAGGATTATTTAGTAATTTGAATCATATGGTTCTTGTAGTTGGTGTAGCTTATGATCATTTAGAAGATCAGAACGAACCAGGAAAATGTCAGGAACCTTCTTATCTGATAGTCGATGATCCTTATGGTAAAACTTATGAGTATGGAAAAGGTTTATCTGGTAATGATGTTTGGATACCATTTAATAAATGTGTATCTGATTTCAAACCATTAAACAATTCCAATTTCAAAATGACTCATAGATTTATTAGAGCAGAACATTTAGGTGTTTAATTGATTAAATTAGGAGGGATTTAGTTCCCTCCTAATTATTATTTTGTAAACAAATTGTTTATTTTTGTATATTATAGTAATAGCTATATGAGGAGGTAAGAAATATGGCAGACGTAAATAATGTATTTGGTGGAGTTAAGAGTTTAGCTGATTCCAATACAAACTGGGTCAAGACATCACAAAATTTGATGAATGGTCTTGTAGAAGGAATACAGAGCCATCTCGATAATGTTGAAGATGTTATCAAGATGGTTAAAGATGGCAAAATCGATTGTAATATGTCGGATTTAGAAAACATCTATTCGATAAGATTGGATGTTTATGAGGCCATTGTTAATCTTATGACAAAGATTAACGAAGTTGCTAAAACTGAGATACAAATTCAAACTGAAATGTATGGAAATGAGTATCAGAAATATAAATATATTTTTGAAGCTCTGAAATCTCGGATCTAAAAAAGAAATTGTGGGATAACTACCCACCTTTCTTTTTTTATTTTTATGATAGTCGACAAACTAATATACCTAAAGTATTAAAAAGGAGTATTCCTATGAATGATATACTTACAGACACAGCGAAATCGTTTAGATTAATGAGACCTAAAACACAATCGGGTACATTTAAGCCGATGTCTACTTATACTAAGAAACGTGATAACATTTTATTCCTTCCAATTGTTGACGATAAAGAAGATATTGTTAAAGCTTTAACTACTCTTTTAGGACCAGTTGGAATAAAGAAATCATTCTTTAATTATTTCTTTCTTAAACGTTATATTTGGAGATCTGTTCTTTATCCGAAACCAGTTGTTAGAGAATATATCGATTCTAAAGAACGTGAACGGTTTGTTAAATCAAGATTACAACTTAGTGGACGTATAGGAAATCGTATATTTAATAGAAAGAATTTGGTAATAGATTATACTGATATTTTTAAATTATTAGTTCCAGAAGATAGAACTATAATGATGAAACCTAGTGTAATTAATTATCTTCAGAATATTTATCCTGAACTTATTTGTTATATTCTTTTTAGTAATCCTAAACATGATAAGAAAAATGATATTGAAGAATCTGAGGAAGATTTAGGAGATAGACCTGACTTTGAAACTAAAACAATTCCTTCAGGATTCAGTTATATTGATAATCCTGATGATAAATTAAAAGAACCATTCGTAGAAATGTCAAATAATGAATTTGAAGATCTTAAAGCTGAAATGGAAATGTCAGATGAAGCATTTAATGAGCATCTTACAAAAGAAACAAAAACTTTTGCTATGGGTGGACAGGGTTTAGGTTTAAGTGCTTATGGATTTGATAAATTTATTGTTTCATTTAATTATAAACTTACTACTAAGAAATATCTTACTAAAGCATTTATGTTTCAGAAAGTTCCATTACCACGTAATGTGAAATTAGACCCTTCATTAATCTATCAAATTACATTTATCCAATTTATTTATGAAGCATATTGTTATTATTATGGCGAACCTTTAAATTCTTCTACATCTGAATACATTGTTGAAATATGTAAACATAATGTTACATTCCATATTTATGGTAATACTGGTTTAGGATTCTGTTTGAATTTTAATGAAATTAAAAATGGACTCAAATATAATCCTATGCGTTTTTACGCTATGTTAGTGTTACGTTTGAATCTTATTACTATGTGTAATACTGGTGTTGTAACAGAATCCGATCTTGATAAATTGGATGACGCAGATATAGAAAAGGAATTTTCTCAACTTACTTCATCTATTACTTCAGATACTAAAGATGTATTAAAATCAGGATTGAAAGAAGATGTAAAATCTGTATTAGATTCTGATCTTGCTATTAGAACTCTCATTAAGAGTAAAACGTCTGATGAAATAGTAGCATCTGATAAACCTTCTGAAGAAGTTCCTGAAAATAAATCTCATCTCATTATTACTCCTGAAAATGTTGCAGAGAGCAAAACAGCTATGGCTGAATTAACAAAACTTACTAATGTATTTGGTAAACCTAGTTCTGCTAGTAAAGAACCTGAAGTTGATGAAGAAGGAACTACAGAATTATCTGATTCAGATATAAATGATATGTTTGATGCTGTTGACGAATTCGATGAAGAAGAACTCAATGGTGATGAATATGATGATGAAGAAGAAATAAATGAAGAAGAAGAACAGTTAGAATCTGATAATGTTGTTGAAGAAGCTTTGGATGAATTGGAAAATGATCCAGTAGGAGTTGGAAATTCAAATGAAATTGCTTCTGATAATGATTTTGAAGATGACATCGACTTGATGGAATATGAATTCAATGAACCTGATGATGAAGTAGTTGAAGAATATGAAGATGATGATGTTGAAATTCTTAAAGCTAAAACTATTAAGAATGTCGACGTAAATTATATCGATCCTAATAAACGTATGTCTAATCTTTCTGCAGCTGATATAAAACGTATAGAAATCTTAAAAGATAAATATAAATCTCTTAAGATTGATGGAAAAGCTGTTACAGATATTATTGGAAATGCTAAGAAAATAAACATTGAATCTTCTGTTGATTTCGGTTCAAAGAAACCTAGAACAAAGGATCCAAATGTAACAAAACTTAATGCTATGGATTTCCAAAAATCTTACGTTAAAAATAATTATCAACCTGATATTATTAATGCTGTACGTTCTCTTTCTGTAAATAAAGATGTACCACTTTATATTACAAATATTAAAGTAGATGATACATCCGATCAATTTAACGATAGATTAACTTATCATTTTACACTCGAAGATCAATTTAAAAAGAAACATGAATTGAAATTCAATGTTCCTAAACTTGATGAAAATGGATTTATGAAAATCCAAGGACGTACTAAATATCTTAAAAATCAGCTTATTCGTAAACCTGTTGTAAAAATTGGTTCCGATAAAGTTTATATCACTACTCAACTCAACTCTTATCAGGTTATGCGTAACGGCTATACTCTTAATAAAGTATCTGAAGTTGTAAGAAGATTAGTAACAGAATATTTTGTCGATAATCCTAACATTCGTATCGAACGTGGTGATTGTTCTAAAAATAATGTAGATTATATTACTACTATCGAATATGATATTTTGGCTGATAAATATTTCTACTTTAATATTAATGATGGATCAGAATATGGTGAACATGTTATTGTTTATTTTGATCAGAGTGTTATTAGAGAAAAAATTAAAGAACACAATATTAATACAGGATTTAAAGATAATGTTCTTCCACCATATATTCTTCCTATAGCAATTAACTATACAACTAAATCTCTTTATTCTATTGATGTGAGAAAGGATGGATCTGTATCTAGTACAATTATTATGATTTTACAAAATACACTTAATGATTCTGGAATTTCTGAATTCATAGAAAAAGTAAAAGTTCCTAAACGTAGAATTTGTTCTATGATTGAAATTCAGAGTAAGAAAGTTCCTTTGATTTCTCTTTTAGGATATTTATTTGGTTGGGATAGAGTTATTTCATATTTCCCTGAAAACGAAATAGAATTTAGTGAAAAACGTAAAGTTAATACTAATAAACTTTGTGTAAGATTTGCAAATGGATTCTTATATTATAATCAGTATCCTATTAATGGAACCATTTTATTAAATGGTTTAACTCAAATGAGTACTGAGCAATATAATTATGAAGATCTTAACAATCCTGGTTTATATATTGATTTTACACAAGAAAAATATGGTACACGTAACATTGTAAAGGGTTGGGTTACAGCTCGTGAATCTATGTTAGACATGAAAACTCTTCAGATTCTTGAAGAGCTTGGTCTTCCTACAGATTTATGTGAGCTTTTCTTATACTGTAACGATTTACTTGTAGATAATCAGGTTAAATCTGAATCTGATATTACTAATTATCGTATTCGTTCTAATGAAATAATCTCACAATGTTTGTATCAAGTATTAAACGATCAATATACAACTTTCAAGAAAAGATCTGGAAAAAAAGTTACAATGACTATTCCAATCGATTCTGTAATGTCTAAAGTTTACAGTACTGAAATTCTTGAAAATTACGATTGTTTGAATCCTGTTGCAGAAATTCGTAATATGGGATTAACAACATTTAAAGGTCCTGGTGGAACTAAGATGGAACAGGCGTTTACTACAAAGAAACGTGCTTACGATCCTAGTTATTTTGGAACTTTCGGAGTTTCTACACCAGATAACTCAAATGCTGGTATTGTTAAAGAATTAACACTTAATCCTAAAATTTCTAACACTCTTGGATTCATTGAACCTCAAGATAAGAATAATTTTAGTTTGAATGATATTGGTACGATTGCAGAAGCATTGACTCCATTCGTTAATACTAAGGATGACCCTTCTCGTATTGCATTCGTTTCTGGACAGAATAACCATGTCGGTGGTTTATTAGGTTCATCATTACCTTGTGTACGTACTGGTGTTGAAAGAACTATTCAGTATCAGTGTGGTGAAAATTTCGTTAAATGTGCTAAGCAAGACGGAACTATTACACAAGTTGATGAAGTTGGAAAGAAAGTTTATATAACATATAAAGACGGATCTAAAGAAGTTTTAGATTTTAATAATATGTTACTTAAAAATTCAGATGCATTTAATGAAGCCGTATATAATTGCTTTGTTAAAGAAGGTGCAAAAGTTAAAGCTGGCGATGTAATTGTTGCTGATAAACGATTCTTTAAAGTAGATCCTATTACCGGTGAGTTAATATATACTCAGACTGCAAACGCTATGGTAGCAATTATGGAAGGTGCTTATACAGAAGATGATGCTGACTTAATTACTCAGGAATTTTCTGAGAAATTGACGATGAATTTTACTAAGTGTAAGCAAATTTCTATTACAAATGCTAATGAAGCTACAATCATTGATTATAAAAAAGTTGGAGACCATGTAATGTTGGGAGATCCTATTTTTGTATTTGATGATACTGGAGCACTTAATGATTCTACATCTGATGATGCTGAAGAAGATATTCTTAACGATTTATTCCAAGGAATTGATTCTAATGTATTAGCTGGTATGATTCATAAAACTCCTAAAGCTAATTTAACAGGCGTTATAAAAGACATGAAAGTTTATTGGACTTGTCCAATTGATAAAATGTCTCCTACCGTGGCTAAATTTGTTAACGAATATATTAAGACTCATAAACGTGAAATTATTGATGAAGAAAAATTTACCGGTAAAACTTCTGAAAAACGAAAAACTATAGAAGTTACAACTGTAAATAAAGATAAAACTGATCCTCGTATTAATGGAGCATTAGTCGGTCTTGAAGGTATTGTTATTGAATATTATATTGGGCATGAAGATCAAATGGGTACCGGAGATAAAATCGCATTGAATTCATCTCTTAAAACTATTAACTCAACAGTTGTACCAAAGGGTAAAGAACCATATACAGAAAGTGGTAACAAACTCGATGGTATTTTCAGTTGGATTTCTATCAATGCTCGTATGATTGAAAGTATTTGGTATCAATTCTTAGGAACTATTCTTTATAAATTTACTAAGAAAACTGCTAGAGATTTCTTAAAAGAAATTGGTGAAGATATTCCTGAATCTAAACGAAAAGTTAAAATAAATAAATAATATATTAAGAGTAGACCTTTGTGGTCTACTCTTATTTTTTATATATTATAATTATGGATAAAAGATAGAGAGGGGTGTTGTAGCACCCCTCTCTAAATATAGCTTTTACCAAGGAGGTGAAAACTATGAATGATAACCAAATGTACACTTATTATTTTAGTGTACCGTTCGAATATCATGGAACTAAATTCCCTTTAGTTGACACCAAACAGTTGACTAGGGATCAGTTCATTAAAGAAACTGGGATTAATCCAGTTACAAATAAATGTATATATACATAATTGTTACATATACATTTATTAAATATAGAAGGGAGAATAATCTCCCTTCTTTTTTTATAAACAAATTATATTATATATTATATTAATGTAAGATTAAACTATATGGGGGTAAATTATATGTTTAATAAAATTAAAGCTAAGATTGATAAATTTACAATCAATTTTATGTACGCATTTAAAGTTAGTTTTTATGCGAATAGTGTTAAATATCAGGATAAAAGTTTTGAAATTTTATCCAAAATTTTAGCCAATTCAAATAAATATATTATGAATGGTGAACAAACTATGGATATTAAAACATCTTGTAGAGGAGACGAAACTGGAAAAGAATATCCTGTATGGATTGAACATATCACCGATGAAGAATTACTATTTTTAGGTAAATACATACCCGTACTTTATGAATTAGGTATTATATCACCAATAGTATGTCCAGTGATTAATAATTTGAATCATAGTTTGGCAGGGTTTTTAATCCTTATACCTTCTTCATTTTGTAACGATAAGAAATTAAGTCAATTCTGTGTTGGTCACGAACTCGGTCATATCGCAAATGGTGATTTCGTTGGTGAGGATATTTTCTCAAAGAAAATCAATTCATCTATTGAAAAAGAATGTGCAGCCGATATAGCATCATTCGTTTCTATGAAAATTTCAATAAAAGAATGTGTAAATTTATTGTATGATACTTTTAAGAATTCTTATATAACAACAATTAAATCAATTCCAGCTTTATCAAAGAAATGGAATACTGATGAAAAAATAGAAAAAGTTGTAAAGAATATTCTTAAATATGATAAAAATTTTCAAACACGTGTGAACTTTTTAGATCTTGCATCGCCAGAATGTTAGTTTTAAAGAAAGGAGTTGTAGTAACTCCTTTCTTTTTTTTCATCTTCGACATTTTTATATAATTTAAAGGAGGATTTACTGTTATGGGAACAGTACGATTGGGTAATTTTCCCTCCCTCAATAATAAGAAATTAACAGATTGTATAGATAAAGGTATTTTATTTTATTTTTTAAATCATTTTCCTAGAAACTTTTTTACCAATATGTATATGGATAATCAAACTGGTTCATCAGGAAATTATAATATTAATCCTGAAGGCGATTTGATTAAAATAGAAACTGGTAAAAAGATAAATAATCCATCGATGAGATTTAATATAAAACATGGACCTAATAATACTGTAGATCCATTTGGTGGTGATATTTGGAATGTAAATCAGCAACCTGGAGCATTTGCTATAGATACAGATCTTACAGGTTATAGACCTATTCTTTACGATCCTTATGGAGTTATCATAGCACTTAATGAACGAACGATCCGAAACACATTCGATATAAACATGACTTTTGATTCTAAAGATGATCAATTAGCTTGTTGTAATTATTTAGATTCGAATCTTAAAATGAATTATGTTAGTGTTGTAGAAATAAAAACATTTATTCCTATGCACAGATTGATGATGGAATATTTAAGAGCTTCCATATTCAAATCTGAAATAAATGTTTTGGGTAAAATGAAAGCGGATTCAAAAGAAAAGTTAGAATATCAACAGAAAATAAATCTTATGTTCACAGAACACATGTACAAATTTTCTGAAAACCATATTAAACCTTATAAATTATTGGATCCTAAAAATGATAACCATGATTACGTATTTGGTTATTGGCAAACTCAAAGAGTTACAATTCATTTTGATAAATATGATGCTGATGAAGGTACTAAAAAAGGAAATGCTTGGACTAATTTCAATGTTAATCTAAACGGATGGATTGAATATGGTAATCCTATTGGATTTATAACATCTGTCCCAGCTATTATTAGAGGTACTAAGAATAATTGGATGATGAAAACTTCTTCAGAAACTGATAGAAATAATTATTATCATATAATGAAGTTTAAAGAAGTTTTTAAAGATAATAGACGATTAGCCCCTGTAGATGGTGATTATTATCAACATTTTTATTTTGAACGTGAAATAATGATGAGTGCTAAAGTTGAAGATTTTAATATTCTTGATGATATTATAACTAAAGAAGAAACACCGTCACATTATGCTGTAATGAAAGCTGTTTTGTCTACAGTAAAAACACAAAAAGAATTCGATGATTTATTTAAGGTTGTTGTTTATAAGGATGATACGCCACTAGATAAACATGAATGTTCTATTGATAAGAATTTTAATTTCCATATTATTAATTGTGATTTAACTGTACCATACTATATTGATGTTTTTGTAAACAGACATCTTTATGCTAATATAATTGATAGGATGAAGGATTTTCTAAAAAAGTTAGGAATAAATACTGATGAACCTAATTATAAACCTCCATTAAATGATTTTATAGTAGATACTAATCGTAGTGGTATAGGTACGATCAATATGATTATAGACAAATCTTATGATCCTGATCGTGGAGAAGTTAAAGAATTTATAAGAGCTATGCCTGATAATTTCTTAACAATAGATACTGAATTTGAATATTATACAAGACTTTATGAACATGGTGAATTTAAATATTATAAAGTATCTCCTAATCAAATTTTAAATAATAGAAATATGGAATTATTTATTTTTATTAATGGTGAATACGTTTTAATAGATATCGATAATATTTTGGTACCTAATCCTAAATTAGATTTTTATATTTATGATCGTAATTCTGATAGTTATATTAAATGTAAAGATCTTAAAAAGTTTGATAGACTTCAAAATTACTATATAACTACCGATCAATTAAATGCTGGTAAAATTAGTATTTATGCTGGTGACCACAAATTGCAAGATCATGTTTAAATTAAGAATATACCAGGGTTAATCCCTGGTATATTTATTATTGACTAGAAAACATTACTATATAACCTTATATTGGATATAAAGAAATTATACCTTTAAAATAAATTAAGGAGATAAATTATGGCTTACGAAAATCATTTGCCACCGTTATCAACCATTAATCAGGAAACTCGTGATTTCGATTTTATACCACTCACAGAGCTTAAAGAGTTTGATGAAAAACTTAACGAAATTGTTAAGAAAATAAGTTCGATAAATACATCTGAATCATCAGATGTTAACTCAATTGCTTATAAATTAAAAGAAATAGAATACAATCTTGCCGATGCTATCGAGTTTGATGCGGATGGTAATGTTGTAGGTCTTAAATCAACAACTTCCGATAAATTTGGTGATGATAATAGTTCTGGTAATACTATCATACCTGATCAGGGTTCAGCATCTATTGATAATCTTATTACTGATCTTGAAAAATATTATAATGAATTTGTTAAATATCTTGGAAATGATGCTGAAAGCGATCAATGGAAAAATGAATTTCAGAATATTTTCTTAAATCTTAAAACATCACTTGATAATAAAATCTCATCTATTTTCGGTAATTCCGCTCAAGCTTCTATTCTTGAAGAAAAAGAAAACGATGAAACTGATTTTATGAAACAGAATTCTGTTAAATTAAATAGTGATGAAATTATGCGTCTTAATCCAAACGTTGCAAACTATACAAGAAATATAAATCTTATGTTTGAACGTCCTGGTACAGAACTCATTGCATTTGAAGTAGAATGCCCCGAACCAGATAATATGATTTTTAATATGAAACTCCAGAATGGAGATTTATATTATAACTTCAATGTTATTCTTGATAATGGAGAATTCCATATTACAAAAGAAGAACATTTTAAACTTTGTAATTACGGAATCAAAATTAATATTTATAAATATATTACAGCTTCTAATATTTGGAGATATGTATTTACATTAACTTCTGATTCTGAAGATGTTTCTAAAGTTTATAATTTTGAACTTTCTGGTGTATTTGTTGGTAAATTTATTTTTGATACAAATGCTGCTTTCCCTTCAGATCATGGTAATTATTGGGCATTCCATGCTGTAGATCCAACTGAAAAAGTTGATCCTAACAAAATATATTATGTTAAGAGTATTGATGATTATGACGACGATCGTAATACTGAAACAAATATAGTTTACACAATTGTAAATAAAGATGAAACTCCTACACCTATTGCTGGTGAAGTTTATTATGTTAAATCTGTAGATGAAACTGATACTATAGTTTATAGAGAATATAGTGAGCTTACTGAGTTTGAACCTGATGTAATATATTATACAAAACATGTTGAAACTACTACAGATAATTCTAATAAAGTTATTACTTATATTGAATGTGATGATCTTAAAGAATTTGAACCTGGTAAAGAATATTTTACAAAAGAAACTGAATTTATTTTCATTGACGAACTTGAAATTAAGAATGATGAATATTCTGATGGTGAAGTTGATGATCTTACAGTGGATCATAAAGGTGAAACACTCGTAAATGAAAACTTTAAGAAAGTTGTAAAAGATAAGAAATACACAAATAAAACTGTAAAGATGATGAATATTGATATTGATTCTTCAGAATTACTTTCAACTAGAAAGTATGAAGAAAAAGTAGCTAACATTGCTAATAAGAATATTGTTCATCTTGATGATGGTGTAAAATTTACAAAAACATCTGTTCCTGGTTTACTTGTTAAATCTCGTGACGGTGCTCGTAAAATCAACAACAGTCTTAATATCGGATTTGGTTCTAAAGTAATTGAACTTAAGACTATTCGACCACATTCATATGAAGTAATCAGTATTCCTTGTGTTAAGCAAGAAGATATTTTACCTGTTGAATTCACAACAGAAACTAAAACTGATACTGTAAATGGTACAGCATTTGAATATGATGTTAGTAGAATTTCTGTAGCAGATCATACTATTGAATTCTTCTCTAGCGAATTGAATATTAAAGATTTGTATGATAACGATATTCTTCCAGATGCTATTAAATTTGATGATGTAGCATTATTAGATTTCAAAGATATTATGCAGAACGTATCTAACTTTATCAGTAATATCAAACTTGTTCCAGTTGGATGTGTCGGTTCTTCAATGTTTGATTTCATGGTTGTATGTGATAATATTGAAGATTATGATACTTGTTATCATATTTGTATAAATCTTAAAAATGAAGAAATCGCTATTCCTGTAATGAGAAAGGTTCTTAATGATGGAAATGAACAGAACATTCCATTAGCTTTACAGGATAAAATAACTCAAACTATTAGTTGTAAAAACAAGTCATATATTTTTACAGAAAATAATGATTGTTATGAATCTTCTAATGGTAAAGTTTGGTATAAGAAAATTTTTAAATTTGATAAACGATTCTATGAAGAAATCGATACTGATAAACTTAAAGTTTTAGGTTTAGTGAAGAATGAATATTATGATGAGTTATATGCTATTATAATTGATGCTAATATTGAAGATGAAAAATTAATTCCTTTTAAAAAACTTCTTTATGCTAAACTCGATAATGCTAGCGATTATTTGACTTTTGATGAATGTTCGGAAACAATGATTAAAGGTTGGATAAATAGTAACATAGAAGGATATAAATTATGTATTGTAAATGATTCGTATTTCGGAATAGTTTTCAATAAAGATGTAATTCGTGTACATACTATTAGTACTATAAACGCTTCTAGATTTGGATTTTATCACGATTATAATATTAAAACTAAAGAATATCTTAGATATGTTACATATAGTGGTTCTATTAAAAAACTTGCAAGAAATAAGAATAATAAATTTAATGGTGTAACTATCATTAATGAAGAAAGTAATAATATTTATATTTTCGGAAATGATTTATCAGATAATGGTTCTACCATTACACATTCTTATGAAATTTGTAAACTTGATACATTAGCTTTAGTTGAACGTCAAGGTAGTAAAAATTATACAATTCATCCAGCTTATTTTAAGAATTCTACATCATTACTGAATGTTGATAAACGTTTTGTAACTATTTCTTGTAAAAATGATCGTTTGAATGGTGGTTCAGATAATCCTTATGAAGGATATTTTATTTATATTGATACTACTGATGCTGGTGGAGCATATTATACTCCTGATGAATCTAGTACAGAACTCGAACCTATTACTGTATTTAACGGTATTCGTGTTTATAATGTTTCTTATTGCGGCGATACAAATAATAAAATTGCATTTGCATTTACATCTAATGGACTTTATGTAAATCTTACATCAGATCCAAATAATTTCGTTCATGTAATTACTGATCTTACATTTGATGAAGATTCTATTGCTGTTTTCTCTAACAATACTGATTTAGATAACTTAACTTGGGTTATTTGTGGTGTTGAAGGTATTCGTTATACACATGACGGTACATCATATTTAACATGTGAAAAAATTGGTATAGATTCTATTAGAAATATTGGTGATATTGATGGTGGATATCTCATCGGTAAAACATCATTAGATTCAATTATTAATGATATTGAAGATGGTATTTTTGTAAGAAATATTTATGATAAAAATCGTAAATTATATTATAAAAAAGTTGGTAATTATATAGTTGCTTACGGAAATGGTAATAATCAAACTTATATTATTGATTGGGTAACTGGTGATAAGAAAACATACGATGTAACTATTACAGATTTATTTGATATCGATGGTGATATTTTTGCATTTACTAATGGTACAGAAAATGCATCTATTTATAGATTTGTGAATCTTGATACCGGTTTTGTAGATGTAACTACTGAATATAGTCAGAGTTTTATAAAACCTGTAAATATTACTTCTATTAAACAAGATATCGAAGGAAATATTTTTGTTATCGGTACACAGATTGAAAATAATAAAGGTGTAATTTACTATGGTGAAACACTTAATAACTTAAGAAATGTTCTTACACTTTCTGAAGATGGTGTAATCGATTGTTTCTATATATACGATAATGAAATCATCATTTCTACATATGAACCTTATGCTGAAACTAAACATTATGCTTGGGATTCAAAAACAAAATCATTTAAATTCGAAGATGTAAATAATATAAATCTTATTTATTCGTTTAGAAGATGTTTTGCATATAATGGTGAATTGTATGTAATGAATGGTTCAGGTTCTAACCCTAATATTGTAGAAAAAGGTTTCGCCAAAATAACTAGAGATATTTCAAATACAGAACATAACGGATTTTATGATATAGATGTTATAACACCTATTACTGATGAATTCCAAATTAAACATGATAATTATCTGTTTAGTTATGCTAATACTTTATTTGGTATTTTTACAACTACTGAATATGATGAAAATGATGAAATCATTTCTAAAAAATTCCATATTTACGTTTATTATGAAGATGCTAAACGTTTTATTGAAGTAAATAATGCTATAGCTCCTCTTTTAGTAGCTATTGTTAATATGGGAAATGCTGAATTGGAAGAATGTTTTTCTAACAGATATATTGTTAATAATTATACAGTAGCAATTCAGGAAACCTATGATGAAAGTAAAACACCTATTAGAGATTATAACCCTGTTAATGAAGATGAAGATTATCAAACAGATAAAATTTATTTCGATAAAGAAAATTCAGGTATTATAATAAGTAATTATGCTAGTGAAACAAATAGATTCAATATGAAATCTAGAATGGCTGCTATTGGTGTAACAGGTAAAACTCATAAAGCACAACTTGCTATGATTTTGGGTAAAGATAATCTCCTTGGATTATTTGATAAATCTTTAAATGTTATTAAAACATTTAAACTTAAATATGAAGTTATGGTCGAAAATGGATCTATGACTTATATAGACGTCGATGATAGATTTGTTACTCAGAATATTTTCGTAGCTTCAGATGCAGAATCTAATTATGTTTTCATTTCATTACGTGGTAAATTCCCAATTTTAAATATATCTGAAAATGGTTCTATTATAGAAACTAATTCAGATACAATTTCATATGGTTTATTTAAAGCTAAAATTGATGATATCTTTGCTAATAATACTGATTATGCTGTAATCGTACAAGAAGAATTCAGTATAAATGAATTTACTCCTACAGAAGATATAAATTCATTTATCGTTAATAGCTACGGTTATGATGTAGCAAATGATATGATTTTAAATGTATTTAATGATCGTCAGTTAATTGGAATCGTAAAAGGTTTCATGTATAACAATATCGAATCTATTATTTTCTGGAATACAGAAGCTATGTGTCTTGATATTCTTTCTCCTTTGGATTGGAATATTAATATTGATGACATTGATGCTCAGTATAATAGAAATAATACATATAGGGATTATAACATTGCTATTGATACTGAACATAATGCAGCTTTCCAGACTTATTTAGATGATAATAATAATATTGTTAGAAATAGAGTTAATTTTACAGCTATTCCTAATGAAATGGTTCGTGTTGGTTGTAAAACATATATTGCTAATGACTTCTTAAAAGCTGTAAAAGATGTCACATTTAAAGATACAAGTGAACGTGTTGCTAGTGCAGAGATTAATTTAGAATCTGCTAGATCCGAATATGAAGCTGTACAAAATATTTACAATACTGCTGTCACAGCTGAAGAATCTGCTCTCACAACATTCAATACTGCTAATGAAAATTATAATACTAAGATTGCTCTTCTCGAAGAAGCAATAAGTAATTCTAATGCTTCCACATTAGAAGCTTTAAGATCAACATTAACAGAAAAAACAAATATTAGAATAGCTGCAGAAACAAATTTAAGCGTTGCTACTAACGATTTAAATAATACAGCTGTAGATGATCCAAATTATAATAGTGTTTTGGCTGCTAAAGAAGAAGCTCAAACAGCATATGATACTGCTGTAGCTGAAGAAACAGCCGCACAAGAAGCTTATGATGCTGAATTAGCTAATTCTAATTCTACAGAAATTGAATCTTTAAATTCTGATGTAGAAGCTGCTAAACATCAATATCAACTTGCTCTTACAGCATACAATACTGCTAAGAATAATACTGCTACAGCTAAGATAAATCTTGATAAAGCTACAACGGCTTATGAAACAGCTCAATTTATTTACGATTCTATGAAATCTAAATCTTTAATTGATACTGTTACATTTGACGATGGACTTGTTGGTAAGATCGATTCAAATATTTCTATTGATAGATTATCACATACTAGATTTGGTGCTCTTGCATGGGATTCATCGGTTGAATCTGGTTTAAATCCTAATGAACATAATGATCTTCATTATGTAGTTAAAAAATCTGGTGATATCGTATTAGATACATTTACAGGTAATGGTATTCGTTATTATAATAAAGCTTTAAATACTCGTGTTGGTCTTTTCAGATGGTACGATTATGTATCTGCTGAAGACAGTGGAGCTGTAGAAGGAACAACTCGTAGATCTAATCAGTATGATACAAATTCTGATGAATATAATACAGGTTGGGCTTATTTTACTCCAACAGGTGGTGGAAAAGTAATTACTATTAATCCTGGCGTAGGTAAATATATTTATCGTATGTGGGATACACCATTTGGTATTTTCATGAGCGTTCGTAATTATCGTTATTACGGACTTTCAGCTGTAGAATATTGGAGTTTCAAACGACTCATAGCTATTCCAACTAATGATAATAAAGCAATTTCAATCGATGATAATCGTTATTTTGCAGATTTAAATTGTAATGAAGTTAAGATTGTAGATTGTTGTATTACACAGAATGGTTTATTTATTACTGGTCATTCTAATAATAAATATGTAACTTTACGTTATAATGGTGATGATTTCTATGTAATTAACGATAATGAATTCCCTATTGTTTCTATCATTGATACTACAGATGGAACTTATTTCTTCACAGATCAAGATAATGGAAACGTTTATGAATTTGTTCCAGAAACTGAAAAATTACAAGTTAATACAAGATATAATCCTAATATTGGTAATTTACAAATCGCTGGTAAATTTGGTCAGAGAAGAACTGATGTAGAAACTGCTTATGGCCCACAAATTGTAGCTAAAGGTGGTATATACAATTTAGGATATCATAAAAAGACTGAATTTAGTGATAATCTTAATGATACATCTGGTAATGGTCCTGCTTCACTTCAGAAAATTCGTATTTATGTAAATAATGAAAAAGATAATCTTCCAGTTATTGCAGAATATCTTGCTTCTAAAGGTTTACCTATGGATGAAGATATTAAGTGTATCGGAAGTATTATGTGTAATGGTTTACAAGTATTGATAAATGGATTACACATTATAAGTGAAAATGGAATCAGTAAAAAACCTTTAACTGTAAAATTCTTTATTGATAAAAATGCTCGCTTTACAAGAAACCAAGAATCTATAGAAGCTTTGTTAGGTAATGATCCTGATAAATGGGATAAAGATATTGGTGTAATTTCAGATTATGATTCTGAATTAGGTGAATATTACGATATTCCTTATCAGATAAGTAAAATGAATTTTATTGTATTGTTTGAAGAATTTGGAAATTATTTATTAGATTCTAATAGTGAACCAGTTGTTTATACTACAAAAAGTTTACCAATAATCGATATTGAAAATGATTATGTTTATTTAAATGTGTCTACTAAAACATATTTAAATGGAACTTTAATAGGTTTTAAAAATGAACGTGAAATCATAGGTTCTGGTTTAATATTACAATATGTTGAAAATTCTATAGATTTTGCTAATAAACAATTTAAATTTACAGTTCTTGCTAATTCAGGTGTCATTGCTAACAATGAAACACAATTTACTGCACAATTTACTACTACCAATACTACTAAATATTCAAATGGTAAATGTAGCGGTTATATTACTGGATGTAAATATCAGGGTATAGCTTTAAATATTCAACCTGAGTATACAGATATTTCACCTGATGTATTAGGTCTCGAAGTTACTACTATTGATTCTGGGGATAATATTATTACTAATATAGATGAACATTCGGATAGTGTAAATATTCAACATACAATTAATTATTATTGTATTAATGAAAATGGTGAACAATTATTAGATGATGCTATAACAGATTATTCTACAGAATCTGGAACTATAAATCAAATATTAACAGATGCTAATAATGCTAATGATTATAATTTTAATACAATTATTAAAAATGCTAAAAATGAAATAATTGTTGATACTGATTCTATGAATATTATAGATCGTTTAGGTGTTGAAACATTATCTGACGCAGCAAGTATGTTGTTAAATGATACAGATGGAGCAAAATCTAAAGTATATGTTGGTGATTATTTTGAATTAGGTGGATATGTTTGGCGATCTAACTCGGATGAAACTCCAACATTTCCTGCTGGTTTTGCTAAATATGTGTTGGTTGAAAGAACTAGTGATGGTCATTTAATATTCATGAGTTCAGAACGTCATAAATTAATTTCTGAACCAGGTCAAGCTTTAACATGGGAACAGTTAATAACTAATAATATGTTGGAAACTATTTTATTACCACAGTTACAATCTAGACTTGGAATTACTCCTGTTAGTTATACAAGAAAATCTGATATTTCTCATCTTACAAATAAGACTGTATTCTTACCTACAGAGTATGAGATATTTGGTGAATATACCCTTCAAGTCGAAAATGAACGATATAGTGGTGAGCGACAATGGGAAATATTTAATTTTACCAAAAAACCAAATAGAAAAATATTTAGACGTGATGTTATTACAAGAAATGGTTATACTAATGAATATGCACCTTCAGATGATAATAATGGATATGGTTGTTGGTTGGCAAATACTTCTATTAATGACGAATATGCATCGACTTTGTGTAGGCCTTCTAATTCTGATAATTACGGGTATGCTTATCACGACAAGATGACTAATGCTTATTATGGCGTACGTCCTTGCTTCATGTTGTAATTATTAATCATAATCTAATGTTTTTTATAATAATGGAAGGGATTAATCCCTTCCATTATTATTTTAATCATAAATATGGATATCGAAACCGAATTGTGGATATTTAAAAATATCATATCTACCGGCTTTAAATATTAATTTTCCATTAAATTCCCATTGCATTTGCATTCTTGTCGGTCGTATTATATGTATTCTTTTTATTTCATTTTCTGAATCAGGAACAATTTCCATCCAATAATTAAATCTCCAACCAAATCGTTTTTCTAGAAAATTAAACATTTCGTTTCTAGTAGCTAATGTTTCACCACTTAATTTACGTTCATCATCAAAAATACCTAATAATAAATTGTCATCTTTATTATTCTTTATTTCGGGAGTCATAATCCTACATTCAATAATATTATCGTATCCAATATTAATCATATCTCTTTTTAAAGTTTTATCTACTGGTATCATTTTTTTTCCTCATTTGATATAAAATCTATATATTGTTATCACTTAATGTTTGACAAATTAATATAATTTTCTATGTGGAGTGTATATTATTATGAATAAACAACTTAAATTACTTCAGAGATCGAAGGTGTTAAAAACACTTGAAGTCGAAAAAGTTAAATATGATTTGAGTAAAATTAAAAACTCTACTATTGTTATGGTTGCATATGATGATGCTACCGATAAGTTTCTTATTGGAGATAATTCTGGTGACCTCTATGTAGCAACATCAGAGTATTTAAAATCGCTCGATATAAAGAATTCATCTATCGATTCAATTATTAATGGGTTAACCAAATCTTCAATAGCAGAACATTTTAATAAAATTTCTTTACAAGAAGCTAAAGAAATGTTTGGTAAAAAATATTTATATTATTGGTCAGCTAATAATAAAATTTATGGTGTAAAACGAGGACTCATTGAAAGACTTGATAACGGTCCTGATAATACAACTGTTGTAGATCTTTGGTCTAGAACTGAAAATGTTCTTTCTAATGATCGTGGTGTTACAGGACTTACCGAAGTAAAATTCTCTTCAGAATTACGTCCTGCTTTTTTAACTTTTGATGAAGAAGCTATGCCTACATATGTAAGAGATCAGAATTTAACTGTAAGAGATCCTGTTGAAATTGCAGATATAATGAACAAAGATCTTCAAAATCATGATTATGTTCCTAAAGATGATAAATATGGTTATGATATGAAAGATTCTAATGCTGTAATGAAAGCTTATCTCGGTACTGATGATTTGGTTGTACTTTCTAATATTGATAAACGTAAAGTTATCGATATAGATCCTCCTACTACTGATCCTGATAACCCAGATGTAGTATACGAAAATAATACACCATTTAATCATAACTATAATATGGTTTGGTCTACTATTAGATCAGCTCGTTTATTTGAAGAGTTTAATGATGAAGCTAATGATAATAATTCTAATTTCGTTAACATGACTCGTCATGAACAAAATGAACTTACAAACTTTACTGCAAATAAACACGTTGATGCTTCAGGATTATATGCTAATATTCCTAACTTGGCAGATACATATACTACTTACATCGAAGGTGATACTTTTGGTGATAAACAAATTTATAACAATGGTGGAGTAGGTGTTTCTATTAAGAATGAAATCAGATGGTCACTTGATGCTATTAATGGCAACATATGTACACTTACAAAACGTGTTTACAATTCTATTACTGGTGAAGTTACAAATGCTAAGAGAACATATGACGGTATTGTAGAATTTGAAATTGCAAATATTAAAGATAGTACAGCTACAATTAAGAAAACATTCAGAATTCCTATTCTCAATAATGCTATTTGTGATATTAATAAATTCGAATATAAACATGATGCTACTGGAGCTGCTATATCTTTACCTGTACCAGAAGAATATGAAGATGGTATTGTAGAATATAAACTTGATATTACAAACTTTGCACAAGGTACTAATGGTACTATAGCTTATGGTTTACGAGAAATATATATTCAGTCTGGTGATACTAAATATTTCTTGGATCGTACAAATGGTACAGGATCTGCAGATTTTTCAGCATATACACTTGCTGCTAATGCTACTACAGCTACAATTAAACGAGATACTAAAATTATATTTAAAAATACAGATGGTACAAATTATAGTTATACAACAACTAATAATGGAATTGGTACTGGTTCTGTAGAATATCTTGTAGCTAATACTCCTACTGGAGTTAAAGATAGTAATCATATTACTAGACATACACGTAATGTTCATTATATGTCTGGTTCTACAGATGTTGTTTGTAATACAGATTACGCAGATTCAATTGTAAATTATGAAATATATACACTTAATGTTGGTGATACAACTGCAACATTGAAAGGTTCATCAACTGGTGTATTTAATACAATTGTTAATGGAAAAGAAACCACAACAAGTTACAATATTAATAAATCTAGACATATTACAGTTACATCAAATACTATTACTTATACAAAAAATGCAGAAATATATGTATCAGTATCAAACATTACATGTTCACAGACTATGAATATTGATTATAGTTATGGTGGAGTAACTATAAGAAAAACAATAGTTAAAGATGCTCCTATAACTCACTCAGTATATACTCTCGAAGCTAATGCTTCTACAGCTACAATTAAACGTGAATTCAGACCTGTATTCTATGCAATTAGTGCAGGAGTAGAATCAGTTGCTTCCATTTATAAAAATGATGTAATCGAAATAGATAGAAATATCAATGCTGATGTATATTATACAGTAAGCGATTCTGTAACAAAAGCTTCAGGATCTAATCATCTTGCTACTCATACTAGAAAAGTAGTTTATATAAAAAATTCTGTAGTTGTAGATGTTAATACTATAGATGTTGATGCAGTTATAAATTATAGAATCGATACACTTGAATATGGTAAATTAATAGCCACATTTAAAGGATCATCTACAGGAACATTTAAAACGTATAAAAATGGTTCTGAAACAAATATAACTTATGATGTTGCTAAGACTGATCATATTTCCGTTACAAGTGCTATTGGTACATATTCTAATAGTGGAGTTACATATAATGGTACATCTGCAACTTGTACAAGAACTTTAAGTTTTGGATATACATATGGAACTTCAACTGTAACATTATCAATTTCTAAATCTGCTGAAGTAACTCATAGTTTATATGATATTACAACTTCTGGAACTGCTACAGTAAAGAGAGTATTTACACCAGTTTTCAAAACTATTTCAAATGGCGTAGAAACTACATCAAATTACAATATTGATACAGTTACAATTGATACAAATCAACCGGCTTCAGTAACTTATAACGTAAATAATACAGTTGATAAAGCTGAAAATGGTAATCATTATACTACATGGACTAGAAATGTTACTTATAGACCTACATCTAATTCTATAGAATACACATTATTAACTGATAGTGTTTTAGCTCCAATATCATATACTTGGAAAAATATTTCTAACAGTTCAAAACAATTTTATGGTTCTTCAACTGCAGCATTTAAAACATATTCTGCAGGAAGTATAACTACAACAACTTATAATAATACTCGATCTAACCATATAATTGTAGATTGTACAATAACTGAATCTGATATAGTTAATACTTATACTAATGAATCACAAACAGCATATCTTTTATTAACTGGTAGTTATACATATGGATCTGTAACAAAACAACTTACTAAATATTCTAGTAGTGTTCCTATTACACATACACTGTATATGTTAGCTCCAGATGATACCAATACAATTACAAGATCATACTCACCAACTATAAAATGTATGAGTAACGGTGTTGAAATTACTACTGATTATAAGAGTGGAAGCAGATCATTACCTGCTGTAACAGGATCTGTAGAATATGACACTTTAAGTCCAGTTGTTATAGGAACTGGATCTAGAATTAAACGCTATGTAAAATATTACTGCGATGGTATTGTAATGTTGATATATACAGATACATCTAACAATACAAATAGTTATTCCGTAGTTAAACATACTGGATCTACAGCAACGTTTAAAAATACAATATATGCTAATTTCGTAGCAATTACTAATGGAGTAGCTACATCAGGAATGTATACTATGAAATCTGCAACATCAGATATTGCTACAGGAGACGTTAGTTATGTACTTACAACATTCACTGATAGTGTATCATCTGCTACATTATATTTGAAATACGGTTCAACTACTATAAAATCTCAAGTTGCTGATGTAACTGCTAGTTATGACTGGAGTAATTTTAATGCTGTAAATAAAACTGTTAAATATACAAGAACGATAACTGTATCAGGTACATTTAGTGGTGAACAAGCTGGTACAGCATTTACCGCATCAATAGTACATGATAGTTTAAATTCAGTACAATTTAGTCATGTTTGTCAAAATACTTATTCTGGAATTTCAGACAGTGGTACAATTGATATTTATCCTGTTATGACAAGTGTCGGATCATTTATTTTTGGTAAATATTCTAATGGTGCTTATACTACATCTGATACTTATGTCATTAATAAAGTATGTGATAGTAATGATAAATATATTATTTACAATGTACCACTTGATGTAATAGCTACCCCGGATGGTTATGAAGGTATTTTTAGAATAAATATGTTTAGACTTAAAGCCAATACTGACTTATGGGTATACTATGATGATAGTAATCCTTATTTACAAGGAATGCCATATCTTAATGGTACGGCTGTTGCTGGAACTATTACCGACGTTTCACTTTTAAATAAAGGTTCTCTAAATGGAAATCAAGGTAGTTGTTATTTTAGAATTAGTATGCATGCTACTATTTATGGTTTAAAAGTTAATACTACAGTTGACGAGCAAATGTGGTTCGATGGTATTTCGCATTACACATTGATTGGTGGTGTAAAATATGACTGGACAGGTTATGATAGTACTGATACTATTACTTGTTCACATGGTGGTAAATCAACATCTGTATACTTCAGGTCAAGCGACTATACATACAAAGGTGAATTTGCGCCATCAGCTTCTCCACGTCAGGTTTTTGATTGGTGGAATGAAGCAACTGTAGTCATCGTTAGTGGTGGAGTATATGTGGATTTAACCCCAGGTACTATCAATGTAGATCCTGGAACTGTAACAGATGTACCTTTGATCAATCCTGTAAGCGTTGGTTAATTATATATCCTTATAGTAGTACTTGTGGTATAAATGATTTCTAACGGATTAACAAAATTAATTATTTATTCTGAACAAACTAATGGTTCCTATACATTATCATCTATGTATGATATTTGTATAGGAACCTTTTGTTCTGAATTAGGCTTATCGAATCAAAAGTATGTAGATATATCATCATTTATAAAATATTCTAATAAAGATATTATTGTTAAAAAAGATGTATTATCTATTAATTATGAACTTCCGAAAAATATAACAATCGATTTACATGATATTTTAACTAACTATACTTTCAATATAATAAATCCTGATGAAAGTATTATAACACCAATTATAATATTCGTTGATAAAAATTTTAAATTTGATATTATAAATAAATATATTAGAGATAATATAGAATATGGTACAAAGGAGTATAATTTAAATGAAACTTTCTATAATAATTCCGATAATAGAACCGACTGAAATTACATTATATTCTTTAAATTCGGCAATAGATTGTTTTGTAAAAAATTGTGAAAAAGAAATAATTTTAGTTTCTGATACACAATTTAAACCAGAAACTTTTAATTGTTATAAAGAACTTAAAGATAATAATTGGAAATTTATCATTAATAAAAAACCTATAGGTATTTTTGAATCTAGACGAAAAGGTTTGAAGAAATCTACAGGGGATCTAGTTTGGTTTTTAGATTCAACTGATAATGTATCAATTGTTAATTTAACTGAAAATATGTTAGATTATGATGTATCGTTATTTAATTTATCATATTTTAAAGAAAATAATAGATCGGTGTTTTCTACATATAATTACAATAATTTTGGAAATGTGGAAGATCAGGATTATACAAAACTGAATCCATTCGCTACAAGACATATTATTAAAAAATATTTAAATCCATTTATCGATAATTTCATTTTTAAAGCTGATTATATAAAATCTATTTATGAAAAATTTAATACAATAAATAATTTTAATAAATTTTCAAATTTGTATTTAATTACAGCTGCTTTAAAATATATGAAAAGTTTTAAATATTACAATAGTATTATTTGTACAATCAAGATGAAAAATAATTATTGTAATGATAGATTTAATATCAATAAAAATGAAAAAGCTACCTTTGGTGCAGTATTGGTAAATGAATTTTTTAATGAAGAAGATATTGAAGAATTTAAAACTATATTAGAAAAAGATGAAGCTAATGTTTCGAAAGAAATATTAGCATTTTTAGATTCTTTTAAATCTTAATAAATTATTAAAGACGTACGAATTCATTATTTCGTACGTCTCATTTTTAAGGAGTTTAAAATTGTTAATAAGTATAATTATTCCTTTTTATGATAATGATTATGATAAAATACCAAATATTATTAAAGAATTAAATAAATTAACATTTAATAAAGAAGTTATATTTGTTGATGATAGAAATGATAAAACTGAAGATATTAGTATTTCGTCACAATATAAATTGGTACGAAGTCATGAATTGTTTGATAATGTAGGTACATTTGAAGCTAGAAGAAGTGGAGTTTTAAATGCTATTGGAGATTATATTTGGTTTATAGATATAGATGATAAGTTATATGATATAATAAGATTACCTACTATTGATGAAGATATTTCTGCTTATGAATATTGTTATGATTTTGGAGATAAGATTATTAATACATATGTTTTTAGATATTTTGGTTTTGAAGGTATGTATATCAGAGATATTCATAACATTAAATCTGTTATGAGTTGGACAAATCTCGGATTATGGAATAAATTATTTAAACGTAAAACAGTTTTAAAAACATTTGAATCTATACCATTTTTAAATAAATTTATTAGAAATGAAGATGGATATCTTTATTTTGAGATTCTTAAAAATTCAAAACTAGTTACATTTAAATTAGAGCATATTTATATTTATACTAATCCTAATAAACATGAAGCATATATGAAAGAGTTAAAAAGTCAAAACAAATTAAACGAATATATAGAAGATCAAATTCCTATTGATACTCCAGATAGGAAGGAATATATCAAGTATTTGAAAAAAATTTCGTAAAAAGATGGCTTTTATAGCCATCTTTTTTTATAATTACGTTTTGACATTTAGATATAACATTGATAAATTATGTAAAGGAGTATATATTATGAATGAGAACTCTTTTGATGAGAACAATTTACTCTACGTTCGTAAAAATTATGAGGTAGAAGTAACTGAAAAAGCTCGTAAAATATTCGCAGATAATACCGTTCAGACTACTCTTGATGAAACAAATAAAAAACTTGATGAACTCATTGCTGAAATGAATGAAAAATTAGGCTTTGTAACTCAAAAGATGGTTGGTGAAAACGGTGTAGAAGAATATGTAAAAGATGTACATAACCAAATCGATAATACTGCTGTTGATGTAACACAGTTAGTAGATTCTGGAATAGTTAGAACTGGATCACATCCATCTATTACAACTTTTAAAAACAATCGCTCCGAAACAAAATATAAAACTTATGATTTTATCAATAAAACTATCGATATTAGTTTTAAAGATCAAGCACTTCGTTTTTATAATAATACTGATATTAATGACGACGATAAAGTTCATGCATTTAATATTCATATGGATGATATTGAGCATCTTAAGATTATTGAGTTCGCATTTACTTATTCTCAGTTTCCAGATATTGTAAAAATTGTTGATGGTGATGTTTATAGAGAACCTACTACTAAAATTAATAGAGTATTCTATGGACGTTTCTTTATTATCCGTCACGATCCTGTTAATGCTCCTGATGAAATCATTGTTAAAGCTATTGTTGAAAATGCTGATAATACTGGTAATGTTGTAGATGAATATGCTATCGATGTAAAGAAATCTAATATTGAAGATAAGATTTCTTTGAAAAATGAAATCGGACCTGTTTTCGATATTTATTTCCGCATAGCATCAAGAAATGATTTACTTATTTGTATTGGAAACATCAATCCTTATAAATATTTACTTCAGAAAACTTATGTAGAATCAAATAAACAGGTTATTGATAATTTCAATCTTCTTAAATCTGGAATTGAAGCCGTTAAATTTGATAAAGTATTCTATTCGGGAAATCAGCAAAAAGTATTTATCGTTGATACTGAACATAGTAAGGTTTATATTATACCAGCTATTGATAAATTCTCTATAGATAATATTTCTATGGATAATGCTACAGTTTATGATAAACTTACAACTGATGGATTCTTTGTAAAAGATGTAGGTTCTTACACATTTATTGGTGACAATTCTAATCATTGTTACGTTTATCCTAGAAGTAATTTTACAGAATATACTGATCTTGGAGTAAATGTCGAAGATGTTCAGTTGATGAGTACAAATGAAATTATTGTACAAGTTGGTTCTGAATTAAACGGACGTAAAATTTCACGTCTTTACATGTTTAACTATTCTACATCAAATATTAATACTACAATATTTGGTGAATTCCATGTAAGTACATCTGATATTAATTTCATTCAGAAAAATAAATTCATTGAATTTGAACCTGGAAAAATAATTCTTGTTTCAAATTCAAGAAATGGTTCTATTTATTATAAGTTTTTGAGATATAATAATTCTACAAATACTTATACAAATGATGCTATCGAATCTGCAACTGTTGAACAGAAGATCGATATCGAAGAATTAGAAAGTTTCGATACTAAAAATGATGGTACATCATTGGATCTTATTCTTTCAGAAACTGGTCTTTTCATACATCTTAATTATGAATCAGAAATTAATGGAAAGAAAACAGTTGTTTTATCAGTTAGAGATTTACAGATAAATATTTCTAACTACACATTTAAACATATCGATATTCTTAAGAAATACAATAAAACAACTAATATTTCATATTCATTAACAGATGTTATTAAGAAAATAGTTTCTACATCTTTACTTACTTTTGGTATTACTGATGAAAATAAACTTTTAATCATCGATGATAATTATATTATCGAAGCACTTAATTTTGTTCCAGTAGAAGAAAATGATGAAGTTAAAGGATATTCTGATAAAGATTCTGTTCTTTATATGAAACCTGTTGAAGGGGAAGATGAATTATATCTTATCGATAAACCATATTTGCAAGATGTTAAAGCCATCTATCAATCTTTTAAAGGAAATATTTATATCCTTGATGGTAAGGGTGTTTATGAACTTACAACTACTAAAAATTTAGTATGTAAATTCTGGACTGATGACAGTACATTCACAGATATAGTTGTAAATAAGGCTACAGAAGCTTATATTATTTCTGAAAAAGATGGAAAACAGAATATTTTCTGTCATAATTTCGATTATGATGATTCATCTTCTAAAAAACTTAGACATAAGTATTTCGACCTTATCAATGGTGATTATGAAAAATATGATCCAGATAGCGATTACACAGATTATTCAACTGATGAAACAGTAATGATTGATTTTAAAGCAAAGCTTTATTGTACATTGATTGATAAGATGTCAGCTATTTATAATTCTAAAGATACATATAATATGTATTACACTAATAATACATATACATTCAATGATATTAATCCAGCTAAGCCACATAATCTTGATATAGTTGTAAATAGTCAAAGTGTTACTAAGAATATTACAATTAGTAAATTTACACTTAGTACAAATAAATACGGTTTCATTAATTATTTTGGATTTACTCTGTTAAATACAAGTAATCTTTCTGATATCAATGATGAAAATTTATATGTTTTGATTCATAAATCTGGAGATAATCTTTCAATTGCAGATTATCGTGAAGTAATTTACAGACTTATTAAAGAACAGACTATTAAAGAGAATGATAAGTATGATTCTCAGGGAAATTTAAAACCTGGATATGAGACAACTATATCTGTTACTAAAAAATACAAATCTGTAAATAAAAATAGAGTATTTAGACATCCACAATGTACTATATCTCATCTTACAACTGATTATAATGATAGTTCTGAATTAAAGAAATTTGAACATGGTAAATTCAAAGGTTCATTATTATCTGATAAATTCTCTTATATTTATAAAGATACTATTTACAATTTAGCTCAAACAAGAACTGAAATAGGTTCGAATAATCTTTTACCAGTATATGAAAAATTTATCGCCGGTAAATTACCAGTAACATTTAAGAACTCATGTGATGATGAAGATAATGGATTAACAAAACCTAAATATAGTAAAAGAATTGATCCTTTTAATGTAGTATATAATAAGATAAATTATTTTGTTGGTTATGTTGCTGAATCTAGCACTGTGACAAATCTTGTTGTCGTTAAAGAAGCTTCATCTAAAAGCACCGATGGTTTCCCTGCAATGACAGTTGTAAAAACTCTTACAAATGTTATATCAGCTAGAGCTATAAATAATGAATTATATTATAGTAAATCTAATGGTGGTTTATTCTGTTTAGATGATGAATTGGAAGAAGTTGAAAAAGTATCTCCTGAATTAGGTTATATTTTCTATGATTTTACTGAATTAAATGGTGAAATTTATGGTATAACTAATAATGGTGTTCTTGTTAAAATAAATAAGGATAATCCTAGACTTATACCTGATGTAATCATCGGAGATTCGAATATCACAGCTACTAATGAACAAGTTTTAGCAGATATTTATAATTTTGAAAATAGTGATAAACTTATTATCCGTATTTCACATGTTAATGATAATATTACAGATTTGTACGTTCCTTACATTTATGTAATATCTAAATCAAATGTTAATGAATATACTATTATTCAGAAACCATTTAGATACAATAAATATACAGATTATGAAACATTGTGTAAATCTTCTAAAGATTTCGTTTTCAAATTTGTAGAAATTAATAACACTATTTTTGCACAGGGTTCGAATAATTTTATATTTAATGAAAAAACATTATCTTTCGAAACATTTGAAAATACTCTTCCATTAGAAAATTCTATCGCTCCAATTTCTTATTGGTCATCAACAGAATTTCAATTCCAAGTAAATAATAAATTATCATTTAACGATTGTCTTATTAAAACTCCATATGGAATAGGATGTTTTGTTCCATATACTAAAGGAAATGTTGCAATAATTATCGATGATGTTTCTAAAGAATTTATTAGAAGAGAACTTACACCTGTTGATTCTGAAAATTCTCCAATAACAGATGTTACTAACATTGTTCCTAATGGAACTATAATTGGACGAATTAGTAATAATATATCTTCTGGTAAAAAATATAGAATAGAAGTTTTGAAAAACGGTAAAGTTTGTATAAACGGTGGTGTTGTTAGTAAGATTGATAATAATGGAACTGAACAAACATTGGATAGTTTATATACAGCTAGCGATATAAATGCTGAAGTTTATAAAAATAACATACAGATTGAAAAAGATATTGTATCAGGTTCATATATAATAAAAGATATCGATGGTAATGTTATAAACTTATTCAAGCTTAATCATGAAAGATGTGTTTGGAATAGTTTAAAATTTGAAGGAACAGTAACCGTTGGACAATTAATTAATAAACATATTATTCCTTACAGATATGTCGTAGATGACGCTTCAACATTCGTAAAGGTAGATACTGATGTTGTTAAATATCCTATTCCTGGTATAAAATATTATATAAGAAATACAGTTGGTAGTTACGACACATATGAACAGGCTTCTGAAGCTATTACTAAATGGGAAGTAAATTCTGCAGGAAAAGTTGAATATTTCGAACCAAAACATCATTATGAAATGATGACCAACGTAGCAGAATCAATTGTTTCAACTTCATATGTATTTATTTGTGAAAATAGATATTTTACAAAAGTTGAAATAACGACTAATGAAACTGGTGAATTAATTCTTCCTAATACAGAAGAATATTACATTCTTTCAACTAAATCTACATCAGTTGATCTTTCTAAAGTTATAGATGAACGTGCTGTATTTATCTTAAATGATGATAAAATATTATTACATGCTAAAGTTGATGATACTTATAAAACTATCATTTATGATACATATCTTGAAAATGATTTTACAAGACATGATATATGGGATAGAGTATATCCTAAAGCAGGTTTTGATATAAAACGTATTTGGGAAACATCTAGAGGAAAATTTGCTGTAATCAATATTCCTTGTTACGATCATTATTTCTTAGGTTTGATTTCAGACGATTTACAGTTAATTTATTGTAAATTGAATTATGATATCGATGATCCTGGATGTGTACATTTAATTGATACTGAAAAAGAATTGTTGATTTCTATAGCTACTTCAGATTATACAAATGTAGTTAATTACATTTATGATGATTCATTTAATAAATTCGTAATTTCTAATATACCTTTAATTTGTATAGATTCTGTAGAAATTGAAGGAAAAACATATATCGCAGCTATCAAAAACAATAGAGATTCTACTACAGATACAAATTTCATGAGTTTTTCTATTTATGATATTGATAAAAATTTATTACTTTCAGTTGATAAAGGTATAACTATACCAGTTTACAATACTACTAGAAATAGCATTAAACAATTTGATAATGTTTTTGTTAAACGTACTAATTCTATTACAGGAAAAGAAGAAGCTTATGTATTCTTTACGATAAATACATCGAAAAATGATACTTCTGACGATTCTGTTTACGATTGTATTCATATTTCTGGAAACATTGTACAATTGGAAGATTTGAATTTCTTAGCATATACTAAATTTGGCGACGCTAATGGAAAACCAACATTTGTTAATACAATGTTAACTCCTGAAAATAAAATTTTATTAATCTGTTCTTATTCAGCTATATTTAGTTTAGAAGAAGATGGATCTATAAATGTTATTACAGGTTTACCATCATTTATTAAACCAATAAATAATAATGGAAACGATCTTGTTAATTTAGGAGATATTGTATTTAAAAATACACATTCTAACATTCCAAACATTTCAAGTATAGAAGATGATGAAAATAAATTACCATCTACATATAACTGGCATTATTATAATCCAGTAAACAATACATATTTGGTCGATTCATCAGAGTATCGTAGAGATGATATGTTAGGATATTTTGAAGATAGACCATTATTGATAAATCATAAATTTTATCTTACAAATATTTTCCAGAAATGTTATGTTTCTGAAGGAAATGTTTTAGATCCATTCGATGTTATTTTCAAATATATAATGGGTGACAATGAGATAAAATCATACTCTGAATCATCAATATTTATATCAGATCCAAAATCTTTAATAAACCAGAAATGCTTACCTGTAGCTTATAAAGATACTATGGTATTTGGTACATCTGTATTAGATGAGCAAACTGGTAGACCTTCTTCAAATTGGTTCTCTATTTACGATTCTGACAAAACTACATTAATTTCAGATTTTATTTGTTTCGATTATTTATTCGTTACTAAATCTGGAAAAATGTTTGGTGTATACGGATCTAACATTTATGAAAATAATGATGTTTTATCATCTCCTAAATGGTTTAAAGTTCAAGGTGGTTCTGCTCACGAATGTGAATATACTATCAACGGATTAGTTTATAACACATTTAAGAAAATGATCGAAACTAAATATGGTATATTCTATTTCGATAGTAAAAATATTCTTAAATATAATGAAGAAACTGATATATTTGAAGTTGTTCCTCATGAATTTGATTTAACATCAAATAATCTTAACTTTGCAGAAAGTTTTGATACAGGTTTATTTATTGGAAATAAACGTGATGATGGATTTGAAAGAAGAAGAAATGATGCTGGTTTTGATGAACTCGATTTCTCAACAACTGGTATAAACTTTAACTATTACGATCCTAAGCAAAATGAATTCGTTGCATTACTTCCAAGTACAGTATTAACAACAATTTCGAAAATGTCGACATCTAGAATCGTTGATATTCAAGAAACTTCAAGGGGTGTATTTATCCTTTATTGTGCAAATGATAATACATATAAAAATACAATTTTTAGATGTTATTTATCAGTTTACAATGTGTTATTATGGGAAGAATGTAAATATAAAACGACATTTAATTTATTAGATGGGTCATCATATACTAATGAATATCCTTGTAATCATAGTCAAGTTTGGGAAGATACAACTACTAATACTATTTGGATTTCCGGAACAGCATATATACCTGCAGATGCAACTGGTATGTTGATGTCTGATTATCAGAATACTGATATTACAATTGGTAGATATTCTGGAGCATGGGCTTATCGTAAATTCATGGAAAATGATAATAGTGATTATAGACATGATCATGGAATTGATTTCCGTTTCGAACCAAATATTTCTAATACATCTCTCAACGATTCAATGGATACAACTTCGGTAGTTTATGCTAGAAAATATGATAATCCTTTATTTGATAAATTCAATGGATCGGAAAAAATTATTAGTACAGATTTTGGTAATTTTGTAATAAGTCGCTATTTTAACTATATTTTTGGTAGTGGCGGAATTTATAAAATAAATGGTGTTGGTACTAATGATGAAGTAAAAAGTATCTCATATTTCGAATATAAACAATTATCTACATCTGGGCTTACAAGTGATATTCGAGATGCTTATTATTTAAAAGAAATAAATGGTAAATTATTTGTGATTTTCAATGGAGATTCTAATATTCCTCGTAGTATGCATATACTTGAATATGATTTTGAAAATAATAAATTTATTCCTTATTATGCATATGGTGATGAATCTACAAGTGTATCCGGATTTGATGAAAAAACTATAGCTGATATAGAACTTGCAGAATATAATGGAATTCTTTATATGAAACCTTCTAATGATTCTAACATCTACATGTTTGGTGATAGACAATTCGATGGTGTAACAAGTTCTCCAGAATCAGAATCAAATGATGTTCTTTATGAACTCAGAGCTATTTTTGATAATCAAGATTCATATAATAACCTTGTTGAAAAAACAGATAATTCTAATTTGGATAAATTTGTTTTCAAAGAAATCGGTATTATTGATGGTATTACCGGAATTGCAAAACATATATTCCAGTATTTCGAACCTAATGAATTCTATAATGAAGCAGATGGTGTAGTTAAACCTTTGATTACTAAACCTCGTGAATTCCATCAGTCTAATTCTATTAAACAACTGTATAAAAATATTTATCAGAAGTTTAATTCTAAGAATCTTATTAATAATAGATTCCTTAAACAAGGACAAACTATTATTGCTGATGGATTTAAACATGAAGTATCTGAAATACTTGGTGATGTTGAGAACTATTTAGTTAATACAGATAATGCAAGAATAGAATTAAAAATCTATCCTGTAGAAACTGAAGACTTTATAGATTCAAATATTAAACCTTGTAAATTTGGAATAACTACTAGTGTTGCTGATGATGAAAGTGGTATTGAACCATTTGATCCATATGATTAAATCCTATTTACTAAAATAGAATATAAAGGTGGGAGAATTTCTCCCACCTTTATATTATTTAATAAGTAATTTAACAATTGTTTTTGTATTTATTTTTACAGAATCAATTGTAACATCAGTATCAAGAATACCATAGTTATTTTTAATAGATTCTGAATCTGTAACATATGTTTTATCAGATTGAATTATTAACATATTACCAGTACTAAAAATATTTGTTTTAGATATATCTGATGAAATTTTTGTTAAATCGATAGTAGAAATCAATTTAAAGTTTTCATCAAGTTTATATATTAAGCAAGATGATGTTAATAAATAGTAATATCCATTAACGAAAACAATTTTCTTAATACTATCCGAACTATTAGGAATAATAAATATTATATTATTTAATATGTAGATATTTCCAGCTCTTAAATATTGGTCATATGTTTCTGCATCAGGATCTGTAACAGGCGTATCAGGTTGTTCAATTTCTCCACCACCAGATTGGTCATCTGATACAGTTTTAACTAAAATGGTTAATGAAGGAACTACCAAATCATCTGTTAAATTGGTAATTTCTGAAAATTCTGTTTCAGGAATATATGTAATTGAATTATTTAGTAAATTGATTTTACCAGATTCAGTAATAGTATTATCCGATAGAGTATTTCTATATGAATTAATTTCCTCTTTTTTAGTAGCGGAAATTGCATAAATCTTATCAAAATCATAATAAGTTCTTAAATCATTTACAGTCTTTAATGTATCAAATCGATCTATTGAGCTTAATACCAAACATCTTGTAGTAGTTCCAGATACTTCTTTATTTACAAATGTACCTACCATATAATAGTATGGTGTGTTATTTGCTTCGGTATCAGAAAAATCAGGAACATCATCTCCGACTATGATTAATTCTATGAACATATCAGGAGTAGCATATTCAGTATTAGATTCTACTTCTTTTAAATATTTAGTTGGAATAGAATCATTAACTGAATCAGGAGAAATAGTTTCATTTAATGTATCTAATTGAATTTGTTTAGCTTCCAAATTAGATTCGTAATAATCTAAAAGATTTACAGCTTCTGTTATTTCTCCAGATATTCTTAATAATTCGGAATTAATTGAAGCTAATGCTGATGTTAATTCAGTATATTCTTCAGATTCTTCAGAATCCAATCTATCAGGATCAAAATATGGTTCACTTTCAGGATTATCTTCAGGAACTGTTTTATGAGAATCTTCAAACTCTAAAATTTGATTTTGTTTCTCATCATAAGATGTTTGAACTGTTTGTTGTTCTTCACGTAATGAAGTTAATGTTGCATTTTGAGAAGAAATTTGTTCATTTATTGATGAAATTTCTGCTTCGATAGCGCTGGTTTCAGAATCAATAATTTCTTGATTTAACTCATATAAATTAACAATATCTGTAGCTTTTGTTTTAAAATCATTGATATGTTTAGATGTTGAGTCAGAATTTTCGATATCAATATCTTTAATAATTGCTACAGAAGTATCGTTATCATTTGAAAATTCTATTATTTTGTATTTTTTCAATGCTGTTTCATCTTCTTGTTCTTTATCGACCTCTTCAACAGTTTCTTCTGTACCATTATCTTCATCAGTATTTTGATCTGTATTATCTTCAATGATATCAACAGTTTCTTCAATAGTAGGATCTGCTTTTGTAGTATCTTCAGAAGTACCTTCTTCTATACCATCATCTTCACCGATATCGACGGATTCTTCTTCAGTAGTTTCTTCTGATTCTTCAGTTTGTTCTTCAACGATAACTTCTTCTTCAGGAATAATATCATCGATGTTTTCATCGTCAATTTCATTTTCATTAGTTAATTCGTCAGACATTTATTACTCCTTTCCAAAATTAAGATCTTCAAACGTAGCCAACATTACATTATGTTTAATGATTTTTCTATTATTTTTAATAGTTTCATCATTTAACTTTATTCTACGTTCCTCACCATTTTTGTATTCTATAACGTATGATTTATTGTTGTTATCCATAACAGATACGTACATTGTATCATCGTTATATACGATATCAGAAACGAATGAATATTTGGTATGAATATTACTTAATTTAAATTTGTAGAAATAATTGTCTACAGAAACGAATAATTTCATTGTTTCAGGATTGTATACATACCATCTATCTTCATTATAATTGAAAAATGCTTTTTTGTTTTTAATACTAGATTTAATAAACCATGCACCAACTAATCTATCTGACCAATAATAACAATCTCTATTAAATGATTCTACATTTGTTACAGGATTATTATCTTTATCATAGATACCTTTATTCAACATATCTTCAAAAGCATAGAATGA
>ODAI014482451.1_pt1 | contig 70622 bp, 32 predicted proteins | sample 1539321 | NCBI WGS metagenome assembly ODAI01 (sample SAMN02144231, study PRJEB22623) | gut metagenome | biome: sheep rumen | host: Ovis aries | place: New Zealand
ACTCAGAAACAGAAAGCGACTCAGAAACAACCGGCGGAACAGAAGACCATCGACCAAGGTTGGAATATTGTTTAACAGGAGAGCGGACGAAAATGAAAAAAACAAATATTGCGATATTATGCGTAACGGGGTTGCTTTTGCTATGTGCTGCCTGCGGACGGAATACGGACACGGGGGAGCAATCCGTGATGCAGTCTACAGAGGATTCCAAGGCATCAGCGGAAGCGTCTGTGGAGACCGGGACGACAGAGAGCGCACAGGCAGTGGAGGCTGGGACAACAGAGAACGCTCCGACGGTACAGGTCGGTGCAGGAGGCGTGCCTGTTGTGGGGATTGTCACTTATACAGGCGGAATTGAGGACGAATCCTTTAATCAGAGCGCATGGGAGGGACTTCAGCGGCTCTCCGGTGCGGTGGAGTGCGAGACGGAATTCTATGAATCAGCTTCAGAGGTTGATTTTGAACAAAATATCGATATGTTGGTGGAGAAAGGCGGCACGTTGTGTTGGGGAATCGGATATGACTGTGCGGATGAACTGCTGGGAAAGGCGGGAAAGCATCCGGAGGTTTCCTTTGCCATCGTTGATTATGCTTACGATGAACCGGCCGGCAATGTGACCAGCGTGGTCTTTCGGGCTGAAGAACCCTCTTTTTTGGTCGGATTTGTGGCGGGGAATGTGACGAAGACCGGAAAGGTCGGGTTTGTAGGCGGCGAGTCCAATGCGGTGATCGACCAGTTTGAGTACGGGTACCGCGCGGGAGTCGCCTATGCGGCAAAGGAGTTGGGAAAGCAGATCGAGGTAGAGACCGTCTATGTCGGAACCTTTGACGATTCCTATCGCGGCAAAGAACTGGCCGGCAATCTGTATCAGGACGGCTGTGACATTGTGTTTCAGGCAGCGGGAGAAAGCGGGCTCGGTGTGATCCAAGCGGCACAGGAGACCGAAAATTACGTGATCGGCGTTGATAAGGATCAGTCCTATCTCGCGCCGGAGCATGTTCTGACCAGTGCGTTGAAATATGTGAACAAGGCGGTTTTTCAGGTGTCGATGGACTATCTGGAGGGAGAACAGATCGGCGGGAGAGCGATCAGTCTCGGGCTGGCTGAGGGAGCCATGGGCGTGAGCGAAGGCCATGCGCTGTACTCCGATCAGGTATATGAACAGATGCTGGAACTGCAGCAGGAGATCATGGATGAAAAGCTTGATCCGCCGTCAAACCGGGCGGAGTATGACGCTTTTATAAAGTCATTCTGATAAATTCGGGAAATTCGGGAAATTCGGAGAATTCCGGGAAATTTTTCGTTGACCTGCAACCTATCCCGGCAAAACAGGGTATTACAGGCAGAAGGCTTTGAAGGGAACAAATAAGATTGGAACATTTAAAACAAGCACAAACCAATATACAAGGAGGATCTGAAAATGCCACCGAAGGAAGAACAAACAAAAGCAGACGAACCGAAGAAAGAGAATCAGAAAGTAGAGCAGCCCAAGGCGCAAAAGAGGGATAATCCCCGTCCGTTTGTCCGGTATGAGAAGATCACGCAGGTTGTCATCGACGATAAAACGAAGAAGCCGGTCATCAACCCAAGGACGGGGAAACCGGTAGAGGCGGTGATTGGCTACAAGCCCCTTCTGCGAAAGGGCGGTTTGACCGAAGAGATCCTGAATACCGGAAATCTGGAGACGCTGGAGGAGTTCTGGGAGGACCATGGGGAAGAGCTGAACGAGCCGGAGAAGGAATACATGGAAGCCAGACTGAACACGGCCAGAGAGGTCAAGCGCCTGGGAGACGCATCGAAGGCGGATCTGGCGGAGGGGAAGACTGCGCCCAGACCGGAGCCGGATGAGAAGGACGGCTTTGTCGGCTTCTCCGATCTGAAATATCCGAATCAGCAGACCAGCGGAAACGGGTGCTGGTCCTGCTCCTATTCCCTTTTGTTAAAGAGCAGGGGCATTGATCTGTCCCAGGAGAAGATCCGCGCCTGGAGACCGGACCGCTCCAAGGACAGAACGGTAAAATCAAAGGACAATGGAATTCAGAGAAAGCAGAGCGCGGCTTCCTACCGCATGAATACGGACGGGGTGAACGGCCTGATGGAGAATGCGGATCTGCTGGGACAGGTGCTGCCCAATGAGAGCATGGCGCAGATTACCATGAAGCCATTGGTAAAGGATGAACTGTTCGTGGACGGAGAGCCGGTGGATAACGCACAGTATAAAACCATTCTGGTATACTATAAGGAGCAGATGAAGGCTCAGCTGACGGATCAGATCCGGAAGGCGATCCAGGTGGACAAATCCCCGGTGGCTCTGGCCATAGACGGGCATTTTGTGACCATCACCGGCATCAGCAAGGACGGCAAGAGGATCCGCTACGAGGATTCCCTTCCTGCGAACGGAAAGATCACCGGCACCATGACCATGGATGAGCTGGTACATCGGGCGACAGAGGTGCATAAGAGCTGGGGCGGACGAACTGCGGCTCCAAACGGTCTCTCCCTTACGTGGATTCGGGACATCAACGTGCCGGAGTATGAGAAACGGAAAAAGGAAAAGCCGGTGATCCACGCCGAGGAGCCGGGACTGGTCGAATTGAGCGAAACCGGGAAGGTCACCGTGGACGTACCGACGACGCATGAGTCCGCCAATGCCATGGGAGACATGGCGACGGGACAGATCGAGGGAAAGGGTGTCAGCTATCCCGTGACCCTTAAGCAGGAGGAACTTACGAAGCTCATGGGCGGAAAACCGTTTTTCAGCGTTGGCATTGGCGGCGGTTATACCATGGGATATGCGGATGTCTATTATCCCGGCCGGATCTATTACAAGAAGGATCCCATGCTGACAAATGACAGACTGGCAGGGGATGAGGCGGAGAAGTTGTTCGACAATGTGGAGGACATCTTAGGCGGTATCGTTCGCAATGCGGAAAAGAACGGCAAAGCGGGTGCCTGGACGGAGCAGCTGAAAGAGTATAATAAAGCAATCGGTACGCTCAGAGACTATGCGGGCGACCCGGAGGATGAGAGGGCCCGGGAGGCCATGCAGGAGGCCGTCAAGAAGCTAAAGGAGTTCCCGGATTTCCTGGAATCCAAGGAGGGGGACCGGACGGTTTATGAGCATCTGACGGAGAATATGGTGTCAGTCCATCGCGCTTTCGGCATCAAGACTCTCCTGAAGCTGGATGATATGCTCGAACTAAAGACGGATTTTGGAAAACTGATGGGCGTGGGGAATGGGATCCATCCCAACGACGTGGATTACAGGGAAGACAGAAATCTGGACTGGCTTTCCGCAGCGCAGGGCTCGCAGACAAATGACCGTGATGAGATCACAAGAACGACGACCGCCCTTGCCCTTTCCAGGATCCTTGCAAGGGAAGAACTCTGGGCGGAGAAAATTGCGGCGGGGGATATGCATCCCGAAATCTCAGTGGGGGAATTGAATGCGCGTGCCGCCAAGATCCGCGAGACGGAAAACTTCCGTAAAATGACGGAGGGCGACGCACTTTATGAGCTCGCCGCAAGTAAGGATACGGAGAAGCTGCAGAAGGCCTATGCGGATGGAGGTCTGGTGTTAGAGGCACCGAAGGCGGAGGAGCCCAAGGCAGGCGGACAGCAGGCAGGCCCGAAGGCGGAGGAGCCCAAGTCTGGCATCTCGGTGAGTGCCCTGGATCCTGTGGCTGCACCTTTAAGGGCACCCGAGGAGAAGAAGGATATCAAGGCAAAGCACACGCTGTTTGACATTCAGCAGGGGCAGTGGGTCGGCGGAAGCGCCCTGTTCGGACTTCTGGGCGATACCCTGACACAGAAGGAAATGGGTTCCATCTATAAAAAACTCTCGATTATGAGATTGTTTACAGATGATCCCGACAGCCCGAAGGTCTATGGGGAGAATTATAAGGAAATTGCAGAGGAACTGGGTGAAGGCGGACTGGATCTGATGGAGAGAGAGGAAGGTCCCAAGCGTCAGATCCTCAAAGGAAACGGCATTTATGATCATTACGTGGACGATCGGGTCGACGAGCCCCTGAAGGTATGGCAGGAGGGCATGCGGGGGCTTGGCGCCGCCCTGGAGAAAAAGGCGCAGATGGATAATTTTGCTTCCCCGGCAGAGCGAAATTACTTCTATGTCATGAAGGGCTTTGTGGATGACATCAATAACGGAACTTTCTCCAAGAAATATCTGGAGAATCCGGCCTATGAGTACGCTCATAACATGACGGGTAAGCTCATGAATACCGCGCCGACCGCCAAGATCAAGGAGAAGGACGGGAAATATATCTTTTCCACGCATATTAGTAAGAAAACCGATGATTATAGAAATGTGCGGCTTATACAGGACACCGGCATGATCGATGCCATGGCAGGCGGGATGAAGGTCACCGGAATGCTGGAGGAGCATTTAAGCGGCGGCGACGTGGGCAGGGAGGAGCTGATCGCGGAGTACCGTCTGCAGCAGCAGCGCATGGAGAAGGCACTTTCCATCTCCGAAGAAAAGTTTAATGCACTCAAAGCACAGGGAGTCTTCGATGAAGTCTATAATCAATTTTCGGCTGAAGGTGCCAGAGGCTATGGATACGCGCTTGTAGACGCCCGGTCGAGAGCAGAGTTTTTGGAGGCAGGGTATCCGGCATCGGATCTGGCCGCTGTCAGTCCTTTTATCCGTGAGCTGGTGGCAACTACGCGCAATAATAGTGTGGCTTCGAAAAAGCTGGAGGAGGATCAGGCGAAGCATGAGGCGGATCGGCTGAAGCTGGAAGAGGATCAGAAGAATCTGCCGGAAAACGCTGCGCCGGAGCAGGTAAAGGCGCTGGAGGATCGCAAGGCTAAGCTTGACCAGGAGAAGAAGAATCTGGATCAGAGGAAGGCCGCCCTGGATCAGCAGCTCGAAACCCAGAAGCTGATGGAGGAAACCTGGAAGAAGGTGACGGACACCGCTGGGCATCTGACGGCACAGGAGAGAAGGGAAAAGCTGCAGGAGCTTCATGACAGTACGGTTACGATCTCCGGCAGACTTGCCGCGCACGATCAACTGGACATTGCTACGCACAATTTGGAGCAGCGCATGAACGCACGGCTTACCTATTCCGAGCAGGCGCTCATGGCCAATACGGCGGATGCGCTCTACCGGATCGTCGATGGCCGGAACGTGGATCCGATGCTGATGCGCTCCTCGGATCAGTTTAAGAAATTCAAGGAAGAGTTGAAGAATCTGGCTCAGATGGAAAAGGATCTGGATCCGACGGACGAATGGGAGGTAAAGCAGTATCAGGAGCAGGCGGCAAAGGTAGTGCAGGCCGGCAATGATTACCTGCGGTATAAGACAAAGCAGTTAAATGGTTCGGCGCATGACCGCTCCGGGACAGAGGCACTGCGTGTATCCGTGGTGGACGGTGTCGTGAACAGTCTGAAATCTGCGAAGGTGCCGGGCGCGGAGGCGCCGATGCTGCAAAAGGGAGTGAAACCCATCGGCGTGACCGTACCGGAGACAGGCGGCAGGATTCTAGGCACGCAGCAAAAGAGCGGTCTGCCTGTCGATTACGACAGCTATATCAGACTGCACACCGGTCGTGCGGCGGCTAACGGCACGCGGGAGGAGATGATCGAGGATATCTCCAGGGTGATGGCGGCCTATATGCTGAAGACGGCGAAGGAGCCGGTGAAGTTTGACTTAAACCATATCCATAAATGCGCGGAGCAGCTGAAGAGTAAATTTAATCTGAATGATTTGGATCAGGAGTCTCTCAGCCGGTATCTTGGCAGTCAGGGTAATGTGAAAAATGTGATCAGGGAGATCAGAGGAAAGGTCTATGGTTTCAAGAATGATGTTACCTATGAGAAATATCTGGATCAGATGAGAGAGCTGTACCGTCAGATGGCGGATCCCGCAAAGGATAAGAGATACGCAGGGGATGAAGCCTATAAGAAGCTCTATGAACAGGTGGAAAAGGTGGCGCACCTGCCGGAGAATCTGGATGGCATAGATCAGGAACGTCTCATGGAGATCATCGAGGGCGCCAACTTCGAGATCCTGCGTGCGGCGCAGAAATGTGCTGTGGCACATGCGCTGGATGACGGGAACCGTAAGAATCTGAACGGTCTCGCAGGGGAGGCCATGGATTCACTCTCTGTGATGAGCGACCTGGTGGAGTCCGGAAGCGCCAGATTTAAGGCAACGCTGAAGAAGGTCAATGAAGCACGTGGAACCCTATCCTTTGAGAATGAGTATTTAAGCGTTAAATATGGCGGCATGGCGAAGATCGAGCCGGAGGATTACGGCAACGGACACTTCGGAAGGGAGCTTCGGGATTTGGATGAGAACAGGCTGAAAGCCATGAAGCAGACCGTACAGAAGAGCCTGACGGAGCAACAGAAGGAGCAGCTGAAGGGTGCGCTGGGAGATGCGAAGGAGGCTGTGAGTGCCGCGGAGCAGAAGGCTTTGAAGGGGGCGGCTGCGGACGCCAAGGAGGCATTAAAGTCTGCGAATAAGACGCAGAAGTCGCAGGAGGCACCTGAATCCACGAAGCGGCCGACGCTGGATGGCGCAGAGAAAAAGGCAGACGGCAAGAAGCCCGAAGCGCAGAAAAAGGATGCCGAGAAAAAAGAAGCCGAAAAGCAGGAAAGTAAGATTAAGAGAAGCAATACCCTGCGCAGATGATGAGCAGATAAGTACGATTGTATAGTAGGAGGATTACAAAATGGGTTTTTAACTGATGAAATGACAAAAAAGGAGTTTTTAGACAGGCTTGCCGAGAATAACTGGAACAGACCGGGAGACCAGGCGTTTTTCAGGAAGTTTTATGATTACATGAAGGATTTCGGGGACAGGGAAGATCCTTTGTCTGTAGATACCATGTGGGCTCCGTATACTCTTTTTGATTTAGAGGGAGATAGGCCTTCAGCTCGTGAGAGCGTTGAAGGTTTTATCAGAAGGATGATAAATGACCCGGTATACGATGTTCCGGAAGACTTAAAGGAGAGCTTTCAGAATAATCTCATTGACGGCAATCCGGGGATAGAAGAACCGGAAGAGGAAGATGAGATTGACGGGCCGGAGAATGAAAATGAGATTGATGGGCCTGAGGATGAATATGAGTATGGTGAGCCGGAAGAGGGAGAAGTTGGTCAAGCGGAAGGCGGTGATGCCCCGGAAGAAAATGCAGGTGGTGCCCTGGAAGAAGAGGCCGCACCGCAAATGGACGAGGTGGATAGATATATAAGAATACTTACATCTGATAATGAGCTTCTGCAATATGTGGATGAGAGGATTAAAGCGGAGCGGGAGAATGAGGCCGAGAGAAGAAGAGCAGCAGAAAGAGAAAGAGCAAGGGAAGAAGCTGCCGAAAATGCCGAATTTGCAGGTGATCAGGAAGCCCAAGTTGGTGCACATATTAGACGCAAGAATGACTTAGATCTTGCTAATGATCTTGCTAACAGAGAGGATGAAAGAAGGAGAAAAAGCGACTTCACGAAAAATATGAGCCTTAGGGAATTCGTGACGAAGGCAAGGCAAAACGGCTGGACATCCATGGATGACCTGTCTGTTTTTGTCGGGCTTTATAATCATACTTACCGGAGCATCTTTCAAAAACCCGGGTTTCAGACTTTGATGTGATCCTTGCAGGTAAGGACGGAGAACAGAGACTCAAGTCTCTTTATATGGACAGCATCAAAAAAACGGATATATTCAAGAATATCGTTGCTTCAGAATCCAAAGGCGCACTGATCGATCAGATCATGAAGGCTGACAGAATCGTAGATAAGGGTCTGACATCGATCGAGGGCGTGAAGCTTCCGAACGTAAATAAGGATATCCTTGAAAGACATCAGGAAGAATATGACAGTGGCATGAAGAATTTCGAGGAAGAGATCGTGAAGCATGCTCTTTCTTATGAGGTGCTGACGAATGATACTGCCGAGAAATACGGTTTTGCATCTCTAAAGCCTGATGCAGTCAAGAAAAACGCAGAGAATATCAAAGCGCTGTATGACAAGATTGATGAAGTATGCGGATTATAAGATGCGTTCCGCTGGAGTCAGTATAGCCCTCTTTGCAATGGCTGCTACGGGCCAATATACATTGGACGAGCTGATGGATAACAGCAAGCTCCGGGAGGAGAAGGCTGCCATGTTTGATACGGTAGTTACCCATATGAAGAATGTAGCACCCGGAAATGAGCACAATAAGTGGCTGGCAGAGCAGATCTATAAGGGATCGCGAGCAGATCACAGAGGAAATGGTTGTTGACAAGCTGAAAGAGCCAATCCGGAATATTTTGCCGAAATATCGGGACTATCTGATCCAGAGCAATCAGAAATTATATGGACAGGATCCTGCCACAGCCTCGGATGAGCAGGTGCTGGGATTTCTCTATAATGAGGTGATGGGAGAAAAGGAAGGTCCTGTTGCCGCGTTGAAGAAGTTCGGCGTGGATCTCATGCGGCAGCCGGAGGAGGTTATGGATGAACTGACAGAAGGGCTGAAAAGGGGCGTCACGGAGGGGTTGTCAGACGTCGTGAACGGTCGTGATCTGGGACTTCGCGACGGAGACCGTGTGGATCAGCGAAACAGCGCTATGAGTGCGATGGCAGGAGTACTTGGCTTAAACAGTCTCTGCGCCAGGTCTGTGAATATGAAATATCTCGATGAAGAGGGGATAGAACACGAGGGTACCTTTATGGAATTTGCAGAAGGGTTGGATCTGATGGGGAAAGGCGGATCAAAGCTTTTTGCCCATGTCAGCGATGCCCCGTTTGACGGGAGAGCAAATCCCTCTCTGGCAAATCTGCAGGTTCTGGATTTCCTGTCGGGAAATGTGGACAGACATGGCGGCAATATGACTTATAAAGTGGATGAAAACGGAAAGATCACCGGTGTGCAGGCTTTTGACAACGATACATCCTTTGGCGTGGTTCCAATCGACAAGAATAATGGGATCTTCCGTTTGGCGGGCGTGAACCAGCTGAAGGTGATCACCGAGTCCATGTCGAACAAGATTGCGAATCTTTCTCCGGAAATGTTGAAGTTTTCTTTGCGCGGACGGGGACTTACCGATCAGGAAATACAGGCTTCCTGCCAGAGATTGGCTGAGTTAAAGCGAGCCATCAAGAACGGCGTAAAGGCGAAAACCATGGATGATATCAATGCTTCAGGCAAGAAGCTGTGCATTGTAAAGGACGAGGATCTGAAGAAGATATCCTTTGACGATCTGGCCAGGCAGAAGCATACACTTTTTGAAAACGTGAAAAAGTATATGGATGCCAAGATGAAAAAAGCCAGAGAGAAATATCCGTTTAACCGCGACGCGGAAAAGCCGGCACCCAGGAAGTTCGAGGAAGTGAATACTACCGACAGAAGTTATACAGCCGGCGGTATCAGTGAATCCATGAGCGATATGGCCCGTATGATCAAAAATGACGTCACCGGCTTTGTTGTAAGCGGGTTGAGTAAATTTTTGCACAGCTCCGGACCATGGCGATCCATGATCGCGGCGGTGAAGAATGCGGAGGCTGTCTCCAGACAGGTGAAGCAGGAGATCAAGACGGAGTATGAAGGCTTATCCCGTGACGACCCAAAAGTGAAAGCGCAGCTGGACAAAGCAGATCGCGCCATGAAGCAGGCAGAAGATGCCACCAATGCCTATTTGCAGCGTAAGATGCGGGAGAAGCATGTGAAAGATCCAGAGGATCTTGTGGGCAAAGGGAAACACGCATATGAGCAAAAACGGATCGACTATGCCCTGAAGCTGCGAAAAAGCATCTTGAAATATAAAGCGATCCGCAATCCGGAGTCGAAGGCGGAGAAGGACGCAAAGGCACATGTGCAGGAAAGGATAAAGCTTTCCAATGCCCGCAAGACAAAAGCTGCACAGCAGGGAGCAGCAATGAAGAGATAAAGGTAAAGGTTCTTTATGCGGAATCCCGCAACCGTTTGTGCGTAGGACGTGTATGATTGGTGTATCGAGATATGCGAAACTGACAAATAAGCAGGAGGATAAATGGTATGACATTTGAAGAGTACAAGGCAGCAATAGCGAAGACGCCGCTTTCGGAAGCGGAGAGAAAAAAAGTGCAGGATTTCCGGGACGCAGTGAGAGAAATCAATAGAAGCCTAATCAGGGCAGGGCAGGATGAGGTCGGCAGTGCGCTTGGTCAATATGCGGGCTCAGCTGCTTTTGTGGTCACGGATCCGGCGGAAATGGGCAGTGAAGAGAGCCATAAGGCGTGGGAGAAGGATGCGGAGAAATTAGACGGACTCCATGACTTCCTGCTTCAGGGAGATAATTTTAAGCATATCATGCAGGCCGGTGCAGGCGGAGAAAATCCGCCTTTTGGCGTGGCGGGGGGGCTGTTTTTTGATGTGCTCGAGATTCTGCATAAGATTGGTATGGACATTGACGCGTCTGAGTGGAGAAAGCACTATGACGATATGCAAAAGGGGCTTGAGTGGAAGAAGGACGCCAAGCCACACAAAGCGGAGGAACCTGAAGAGGAGGTCAAGGCGCCCGAAGAGGAAATCAAGGCGCCCGAAGGACCGAAGAACGAAGAACAGCCGGTGAAGGAGGAAGCAGGTCAGGAGCAGGAAGCTGAGAAAAAGGTCGAAAACGTAGCCGATAAAGAGGCTGAGAAGCAAAACGCACCCACACAGAATGTGCCGGGCGGGGAAAATCTGACCTTGGAGGAGCGCAGCCGCAGACTTCGGCGCGATGCATATATCAAAGATGTCAACGATACCGTGAGGGATGCAGAGTCGGGGTATCAGCGTTTCTTTGACATCTATGGTCCGAATGGTAAAATGCTGGCGGGGTTGGACGATGAACAGAAGAAGATATATGACTCCATAACGCTGGAGGTGCCGGAAGGTCTGGACGAGATGACAGTGACGGCCATTGTCCTTGGTGCGGCCATGCAGAGGAAGTACATGGATCAGAATCTTTCCAGCTCCTCCATCGGCGGCGGAACTCTGATCAGCAGTAACCAGATGCATCTGGTGAATAATCTGATGATGGAGTCCATAGACCTGCGTGATGTAGGTTATGCCCCCATTTTGGTGGCGGCCAGAAAAGAGGCACAGGCGGCCATCAAGGCTTTCACGGAGCAGGATCCGTCCAAGGTGAAGGAATATCTGCAGAATTATCTGGATTTCTGTGCTGCAAATGTGGCGAGCGTCAGTGCTTCCACCGGTTCAAATGCGGGGATTGATACAGAAAAGCTGGCGTACGCCATGGGGCAGGAACTGGTGGAGACGAACCCCTTCGGACTGAAGCCCAGCCCGGATAGACACAACGAGATCAGTAATCTGCGCCTTGCTTCCTACGGGAAAGAGATGGAGGCAATGAAGACGGCAGACACCTTAAAGCAGAATCTGATCCATCATTTTGACGAGCTGGATCCGGAAGTAAAGCAGGAAATGATCGCGGATATGCTGTTTAACAATTATCTCTCCTGCGAGGCGAAGCAGCAGGAACGTAGAAGAGGGCAGCAGAAGGATGCCTATGTGAAGGAACTGTTCAGAAATTATGGCGTCAATACGGAATCCGATTCCTATGTCATGAATTTCGCAAACAATAAGGCGATCATTGATCTGGGAAACAAGCTTACGGAGGGGCTGCAGAGGTATACCATCTCGGATTTTGATGTGGTACTGGCGGGGCCGGAGGGCAAGGAGCAGCTTTATCGGCTCTATAAGGATGCCATTGTTAAGTCCCCGGTTTATAAAAAGCTTATGGATGCTGACTCCAAGGACGCCTTTGTGGATGGGCTGAAGGAGACGGATCTGGTGGTGTATGACGGGCTCACCTCCCTGCCCGGGGTGAAGCTTCCGCAGGTTGCAGAGCCCTACAATCAGAAACAACAGGCTAAGAATGAGTTCTATATCAAACAGATGCAGGAGCAGATCGTCAGTGCGGCCTATCAGCAGGAGAAGATCTGGAAGAATGAGACGGATGAATATACCTTGAAGTCCTTAAAGGCGGAGGACGTGCAGGCTAACGCGCAGAAGATGGATGAGCTGTATAAGCAGCTTGCGGCGGAGGATAGCTGGAGAAGCCCCCGGTCCTTCAAAGCTGTTCTGACCGCGATGGAAAAGGTGCGGGATATTGCGTGGGAGAATGCCGCAAAGAGCAGCAATGGCAGCGAGCTCAATACCCTGAGCGAAAAAGAGGCAGTTGCCTACAAGCGTAGTCTGAAGGAGCTGGATGATGCCATCGAGGCGTATCAGAAGGATATCGCAGGCACCGGGGAGGTCGGAAGGAGCCGGGAGATCGCCACAACCTTTGTCAGACGGCGCGCCAAAGCCAGCGGGATTATGATCGATGACGCAGTAGATGAGATGAAGAGAGAGATGACCAAGACGCTCTATGACGAGCAGTTGAAGATCTATAACGACCTGAATCCGGTTCGGCGTCCTTACCGGAATGTGTTTGAAGGGGAAAAATATGCGGATCAGAACACCCGTACCGGCTCCAGCTATTCGTTATCCCGAAGCGCCGGCATCAGCGTCACCATCTTTGCACTGTTTAACACCGGAAAGTACAGCTTTGAGGACATCATGGATCCGGAGAAGCTGCAGGCAGAAAAGCTGGCCATGTATGACGAGGTGGCACAGCGTATGTTAAATAATACCCCGGAGAATCAGGAATGGATCGCAAGAACCATCTATGAGGGGCAGAAAAACACCGATCTTGCCATCAATGAGCAGGCAAAGCTGATTGACTTTGCCACGGTTGATCATACGAAGGATAAGCGGTTCTGTCAGATAATGCATCTTGCAAACTGTCAGTATGATGCATGGCAGGAGCTCTCGCATTGCCAGGAGGAGATTGGGAGGATCGTTCACGCCGAACGACCGGAGATCAAAGGGTATAAAGACTATTCTATCTGGTGGAGGAACAGGATGGGACTGCTCAAGTCTCTGGTGGATGCCATTCCTAAGATGCAGGGAAAGGCGATCGGGGCTGCAACAAACTACGGGGATGCAGGGACTGCATTTGGCGAGTTTTTGACAGAACAGATGAAACAACGGATGTACATGGACGTCCTGCGGGAGGCGAAGGAAAAAGATCCGGATAAGCCCATCGAAGAGATCTTAGGGAAAGAGAAAATGAGGGAGATCGAGTCCAAGTTAGTACAATTGACCCAAGCTCTCTCAAAGGTGACCAAAGCCTATGACGGCAAGCCGCTGGCGGCAAAGCAGGATCTGGCCTCTCTCATCGACGGAAGCTATCTGGATTCGAAGGGGATCAAGTTTGATCCTGAGACACATCAGGTTACCCTGACCGGCTTCCCGGATGAGGAGACACTTGCGGAGCGGGAGGCTATCCTGCGGGCGGAGCAGAAACCGCTGCAGATAACATTCTCCGAAGTGATGGATCAGGCGAGAGAAGCTACGGCGGGGGGTTGGCTGGGAAGTAAGGAATACGACCGTGCCATGGAGTCTTTGGAAAGTGTGCAGAGGGCGTATGCGGAGCTTCGCGAGATGGAGGCTGAAGAAGAGCAGCTACGTCTCGCGGGAGGCGGACAGGAAGCTTCACCGGGCTATGAGGAGTCACATCGGGATAAGGTGGAGGAACTGAGAGGTCTCATATCTGCGGCGAACCGTAATATAGATGCATATTTTGCCCGGAAGGAAAGACAGGGCAAGATGGAACCGGACGCGGATGAGAAATCCATGAAGCGCATCAGTGTCATGCAGGATGCACAGCAGGCGATCCGGGATTGCGAAGTGCTTCTGGATGAAGAGGAACGTGTGGAGAAGTATCTGAATGACAAGAACCGCTCTGCGCAGGATAAGCTGACAGGAGAGCTGGAGCAGGCGATGCAGGACGCAAAGGACATTGTGAAGGAGCACGGGGATAAGCTGACAGGAGAGCTGGAGCAGGCGGCGCAGGATGCTAAGGACATCGTGAAGGAGAACGGGGAGAAACTTGCGGGAGAGCCGGAAGCAGGCGCGGACAGACGTGCAGCGCTGCAGGAGCAGGCAGCTTCCGCAGAACGGATCGACAGCCTGGGAGCCAATGGTGCCCTGAAGGGACTGGAGGTGTTGGAAGAGCTTGCCAAGGGAGAAGGCCCTCTTACCGTACGGGAGAAGCGTATGGTCAGGCTTGCTATGGCGTCCCTCGCCTTTGTGGAGATGCTGCAGGGTCCTGAGGGGGCGGTCATCCGGGAGAAAATACCGCAGAATATAGACACCTATAAGGCGCAGGTGAAGAAGCTTGCAGATTCGGAAGACTTCAAGAAGGCAATGCCACAGGATATGGACAGGGCGAAGCTCAGAGAATTTCTTGCCGATGAGAAAGCGCCGGCAAAGCTTACGGAGGACTTCAGAAAGCAGATGCAGCCCCAGACCAGAAAACGGTCGAATACTATCGTCAATCGTGGAGAAGAATTGAAAAAACCTGCAGACGACATGAAAAAGACCAGAGAAGAACTGAAAAAGACCAAGGAGAACAAACAGGCCATGGAGCAGCGCAAGCGTTCACATACCGTGGCAAAGCGAAACTGATAAGAACGGGCACAAGCTTCAAATTAGAAGAATATCAGGATGTGTCAGGGAATCAGGGCGGGTATTATTGATCTGGAAGCGGTTGAGAGCGGAATTGCCAGCCGGTTAAAGCTGGAAAAGGGGCTGAAGATCGATGAGCATCTCCGCGGAAATGCTGCGCAGACTGCACGCGGCATAAAAATCAGGAAGTTCGCCGAACAGATCGCAAACGGAGCGCAGGCTAAGAAAATTCTGAAATAGATTCAAAAGCAGAAGCCGAAGCACAGCTCATCCTTGTTTTGGAATGAGATGCAACCTTTTGACACAAATAAAGGTGTTATGATTGATACGGTAAGTAATGCAGGTATGCGGAATATCGACAGGCGATCAAATATATGCAGGGAGGAAAAACGGCATGACATTTGAAGAATACCAAAAAGCGATGGAGAAGACTCCACTCACGAAAGCGGAGGAAGAGACAGTTCAGAAATTCCAGGACGCCATACGCAGCGTCAATCTGAGGCTGATCCGGATCAATCGGGATCAGGTGGGCAGTGAGATTGGCCGATACGCAGGCTCGGCGGGATTTTTGATCACCGAGCCGGATCGCATTACCGGGGAAGCCGGTAAAAAAGCATGGCAGCTGGATGCGGACAAACTGGATGGACTCCACAATTATCTGCTTGCGGAAGACAATTTTGAAAAGATCATGCAGGTCGGTACAGACGGGGAGAATGCGCCCTTTGGCGCGGACGGGAAGCTCTTTTTTGATGTGCTGGCTATCCTCCAGAAAATCGGGATCCGGATCGATGCGAATGAGTGGAAGAAGCACTATGACGATATGCAGAAAGGGCTGGACTGGAAGAAGGACGCTGTTTGGCATGAGGAGCCGGAAAAACCGGCAGAGCAAAAGCTGCAGGAGAACCAGGAAGGACCGGTAGAGCAAAAGCTGCAGGAGAACCAGGAAGGACCGGAGAAACAGGATGGACCCCAAAATGAGGTGCCGGAGGGCGGCCCGGAGGCAGGGGCACAGCAGGGAAAAGTACAGGAGAAGCCTCTGGAGGGCTTTGCGGCAGAATACAAAGCGATCAGTGAGGAATATCTGGCGTTTCTTCATAATCCGGCACCGGATGCGGGTAGTCAGCCTGCGGAATATGTGGCGTATGCCGACGCACAGAATATGGCATTACAGAAGCTGATTTATGCACAGCATGTCCTGCGCGATATGGGGATGCCCCTTGCGCAGCTCAGACAGGCTATGGTCAAGGCATACGGACAGGAGGAAGCGGAGAAGCGTTTGGCGCAAGCTGAGCAGTCCGGTATATTTGTCGATTATCTGGAAACATATATGAAAGAGCATCCGGAGCTTTTGAACGGACTTTCGGATGATGAGAAAAAACTCTTTTCAGGCAAGCGCGACGTAAAGGCCATTGAGATTGCAAAACGGCTGGTGCAGGAGGGGAAGCTGTCTGACAGGGAATACGAGCGTATATTTGTCAGCATGGCAATACAGAATTATCTGGGAGTCAGTAACGAGGCGCTGATCAATCAGCCGCTTGTGAATGCGCTGTCGGACACCCTGACGCCGGAGCAGGCCAAAGCTGCAAAGGAGGCTCTGGACGCATGGAAGAATCCTATGGAGTATCCGCCCGAGGAGCAGGTGACCTATCCCCGTGCGCAGCAGGTGGAGCAGCTCAAAAACGCGATCCCGGAGGCGATCAAACAGGATCCGGAGAAGCTTAAGCAGTATCAGGATGCCCTTGACTATGCCGCGAAACATCTGACTTTGGTAAAGGTAGAGGTGCAGGACGCTACATTCGACCATGGAAAGAATGTGGGCAGTGTGGAATCAGGCTATACAAAGCAAATTGCCAATACGAAAGCACCGCTCTATCAAAACGGCAAATATCATGATCTGTTCCTTGAAAAAGGAGCCCGGGGCAATCAGATCAGCGTTGTAAAGCAGGAAAAGCGGCAGGCGTATCAGGAGCTTTTTCAGGATAAGATCCATCTCAGCGAACAGACGAAGAATGGTATGAAGCGGATGGTCGCCAAGATGGAGGAGATGAAGCTATTAGATTACGGTTACGATCCCAAGGGAGAGGAAGCAAATAAGGTTTACGGTCTGAACAAGCTGCAAGCGCACAAGCTTGCGCTGGAAGCAGCGCTGGATGCAGGGGATCCGGATCAGATCATCGCAGCAAAGACACAGTACGAGCAGACCTGTAAGGACATGGAGGAGCTATACCGTATCGCAAAGGAAAGCTTCAGTACGGATCCCAATCTCTTCCCGGGCAATGTGGATGGCTCCAGAAACGCCTTCCTGCCGTGGGAGTTCACCGGCGATATTATGACCAACTCTCAGGTCAACGCCGTATTCCTGATCTACATGCGGCTGAAGACGGATGGCAGGACGCTGGAGGAGTACCTGGAGAACCCGACAAAAGGGTTGGTGGAGAGCACTCTCGAGACGGCGAAGCCCTTTACATTGGCAGAGGTATCCAAGGGAAAGAATCTGAAGGATTGTCTGGATATCTGGCTGGGAGCAGGCAAATTTAAACACACACAAGAGCAGTTGATGCTGGCCGCGCCGTTATACGGAATCAGCAGAAATCTTATGGGTCCCGGTCTTCTGGAGCGGGATCCTGAGGTGCGCGACGGAGATATTGTTTATTGCGAGACCCTGGGCGACAGCCTGCAGAAAAGCATGCAGACGGAGATCAACAAGATCTATTATCTGCAGAACAAGACGCACAATGAGATCGAAAGACAGGAAAGACAACAGTCTCTGGAAAATCTGATCCTGGTGGCGGATGAGGACAGAAATCTGAACGCGCTCATGGGAGGCATACCGGAGGCGGATATCTTTGGAAGGATCATAAATCCTCCCTTTGATGCCGCAAAATATGTGGCGGAGCATCCGGCGGATTACGAAGCGATTCAAAACCATGCAGAGATCATGCTGGATAAGGCAAGAGAAAACGCAGGTGAATATCTGCGGGTGGAAGAAGTGCTGGAGGCCGAGCAGTCTGCCTTCGCAAAGGTGTTGGCTGCCCACAGGGCGGAGCGCGGTACGCCCGGTTATGACAGATTGGAGCAGACGTATCTGGATCTGGTAGATCGCCTTCCGGATGACGCAGAGCCGGCGCGCGTACAGCGGATGCAGCAGGCGAGGAACGAATATCTGAAGGAGCTTGCCCGGACGGCGCCGGAAAACGGCATGCAGCTGATGGAGCGTCGGATGGAGGATGCGCAGCGAGGTGTCCACGGTGGCAGCGGAGAGTTCGATAAAGCGCAGGAGAACTTCGGAAAACTGCGCAATTCCATTGTGCAGCTGATGAATCGGAAGAAAGCAGGCGAGAAAGAGGATACCACGGAGGAACAGCGTGAGCTGATCGACAAGCTCAAGAATCAGCTGGTGGAGACGAGAGCCGCTATCCGGGACTATTTTGCACGCAAGCAGAGACAGGGGATGTATGCGGACGGAAAGGCGACTGCGGAGGCGGATGCCAAGGCCGAAAAGCGCATCCGGACCCTGACAGAGACTTCGGCGATGCTTGACGGCGTACAGGCGTGGGTGGAGCAGGCACAGATCGACTTAAACAAGGAATTGAACGAGCCGGATATAGATGAGATCCAAAAGCTGGCGCTGACGGAGCAGGAAACAACGCAGTTATTTTCACTTCATCTTAAATTCAATACACAGGACAGGGAGTGGTATGCAAGAGAGACCGGGCGGATCAGTGCAGAAACGGGATATAGCCTTGACAGACGTGCATCGGGAGACGATGCGCTGCGGCTCTATCTGATCACGAAGGGTGCCACTATCGAAGAGCTGGTGCAGATGGAGTCCATCTCTCCGGAGGAATACAAGGCAAAGCTGCAGGAATTCTTTGACCATATTGACTATACGGAAACACCGGAGGGGACGAGAAGAGCGCGGACGAAGGAGGAGAAGATACAGACCATTGCACAGATGCACAGGCAGGCAGTGGCGAAGATCAGTTCCTGGCAGGTACCTCTGCCGGAGGATATGAACACCGTGGCGGGGATGGCACAGGCGCAGAAGACCATGCGCCTGCTTCAGGCGATCCAGATCGACCTGACACAGGATGCGGAAGCTTATACGGGATCAACGGCGGATCCACGGATGCGCAAGGTTTACTATGATGCGCTGGGGGATGTGACGGAGTATGAGAATCAGTTGTCTCATTTGTCCGCGCTGACACAGGGCTATTACAGACTGCCGGAACAGATTTTCAAAAGCAAGCATCAAATGCTTGAGAAGGCCTTTGCGATGGATGTTGCAAAGGAGCGGCTGGGCGAGCTGAAGGGAAGGATCATAGCGGAGGTTCCCACCTGGAATTTCGGGGAAATGAACAAGATCGCTCCTTTTATCGGAGAGGAGATCACCACGTCGGATTCCATCGAATACACGAATATGGATCTGTGGAACTGTCTGGATTATCTGAACGGGAAACGGTCGGATTATATCGGGCAGAAGGAACTGCGGGAAAAATGGGTAAAGGAATACCGGGAATTCAGAAAGGATATGAATGAAAAAGCGTTGCAGGATGCGCATGCGCTGAGCGGCGTCTTCATGGGACAATACAGTACACATCTGACCGATCCGGCTGCAGAGAATCTGCTGACTGCGCTCTCCGAGGAGGATCAGACGGCGTTGGAGGAGGCGTATCGGAAGCATTTCGGGAAGCTTTACCATGGGATAACCCTTGCCATGATGACGGACTTCTGGGGAGACGATTTTGATCTCATTGTGCTGTCGGATGGCAGGAGTATCAGAGAGGTGGTAGAGAAGCAGTATCCCGACGATCTTACACCGCAGCAGAAGGAACGCGCTATGCGCCTGGAGGCAATGCGCTATGCGATAACGGAGGGCGTGAGCTGTAGCTGTGCCCAGGTGAGGTCGGACGGCACGGTAGTCCGTTCGGAGGATTTTACGGTAAAACCCGTGGCGGATCGTTTCGGACTCTGGGTAAACCGGGATCAAATAACAGCTACGCCCGCTGCGGCAGAGAATTTCTTAAAGAACCCTGCCGCGGATGAGGGGCAAAGAATCCGCACGATCGGTGACGCGCTGCAGGATAGTCTGCGGGGTTATATGGCTCCCGCACAGGAGCTCCTCACGGATAATGGTCTTACCCTTATGGATTGTGTTTTCATCGGAGACCGCACGCTGAATGAGCTGTACGAGGAGAAATACCGCGACCTGGCGCCCGATGCAGATAAGGAAACGCTGATGTTCGGTGTTCTGGCAGCGGAGTCCTTCCGTGCGGAAACGCCCATTTTTGTAAACTACATGACCGAGACGGGAGATGAGCTGAAGAACCATCCGGTTCCCCTCACCTTCCACGGCAGCTCCTTTGATTATCCGGCAAATATGCCAAACAGGGAGTTGAAGCTGACAGAGACGAAGACTTACGCGGAGAAGGTGCTTGCAGAGAGAGAGGAGAAGTTAGCAGATCCCGAGGCAGAGCGGGATGCGCTTTTAAGCCGCGCGATGGTGAGCATGGAGTCTGCGGCAGCCAGAGAGCATGCCTTCGGCACGGATTATCCGGCGCGCATCCACACATTGCAGCGCCGGGCGAAGCTCTTCGCACCGGCCTACAGAGTCTTATTGCAGCAGACACTCGAGAAGGTGCAGACGCCACAGATGGATCAGGCGCTGTTCCAGTATAGATTATACGACCGCGCATCGAAGCTGGCTGTGAATCCGACGCTGAAGGAGGAGTACGCACAGAAAGCGCAGGAGATTTTGAACACATCGCCGTTAGCGGATTACGAGAAATATCTGACGGGCTTGGAGCATGCTTACCTGATCCGTCCCATGGGTGAGACACCTGTAGAGATCCATGCTTTCTTTGAGGAGAAGACCGGAGAGTGCGTCCCTCGCTTCATGGACAATGTGATCGATAGATCTGTCTATCGTCCTACAGAGCTTACGGCAGAGCGGGGGAAGGAAGCGGAAAGTCTGCGTGCGCTTGTGGAGGAGATCTATGGCGTCGGTAAGTTCACTCCGGTAAATGTGGAGGACAGAAACGAACTGATCCTTGTCGGCGGCAGGACATTAAAGGATATCATGCAGCAGAAGAATCCGGGAGGCTATACGCCCAATGCGGACGGCAGTTCGATCCTGGCGGAGCAGATGAAGAAAGGAGTGCCTGTCGATTTCTTTATCGCCGGCAATAAACCGCAGCGGGATGAGATCAGCAGTGTACCCATCCATATCCTGCCGGAGGGAAAGCACGAGACCGATCTGGATCCGGAGCTTGTGAAGCAGCAGCATGACCACTATTTCAGGGTGCTTGGTTCAAGCGTGCTGAGCCAAAAGGATGCGCAGGAGTCCCTCGAGACATTGCCGGAGCGCAGGGTGCGCAGGCAGTCGGAGCAGGAGCTGCAGGAGCGGGAGCATGCATTAACAGATCGCGCGGAGAAGGATTATGAGAATTTCCTTGCGACGGATGCCTACCTGACCTCGCTGCATGGTGCGGGTGTGTTTACGGGCGCATTTAAGAAGCGGTTTCTGCCGGAGGGAGATCCGGAGCTGAACACAGATGCGCTGAATGCGAGAAAGGATCTTTCGGAGGACGAAAAAGAACGTTGGAGGGGGGGATTGCGGAAGGGCAGAACCACTGCCACCTCCTATATCATCGCCAGACTGGCATGGGAATCACAGGAGAGGGAAAAGAAAGGACTTCCCGGCTATACCTTTGAACAGATTATCAGCTTAAACGAGCTTGCGGAGCAGAAATTAAAATACGCGCAGGAATTCAAGGAGATCTGCGCAAACTACGATACGGGGACATATTGTGAGAACCTGCTTGCCGGAACGCAGGCATTGGTGGAGATGCATGCGAAGCGTTATCCCGCGCAGGAAATCTTTGCAGATGAGAAAAAGATGCGGGAAGCTTTTCTCGGCAAGGTATCCGGAGGGATCATCCATGCCATTTTTGATAATAAGCAGGAGCTGGAGCATTCCGTAGCTTTACAGGTATCGAAGGGGCTGTTTGCCACGGAGGCACAGGCGGATCAATATTTAAAGCAGCTTACCTGTCTGGGCTCCACAGGAATGATGCTGGTGGCGAAGGATGCCTTTGAGCGGAATGTGGCAGCGGGAGAAATTGATATCCGTAGCGGGATCAGTCAACCCTATGCCTACGAGGTGATGATGGACAGGATCCATATGCGTCTGGCACAGGGGCAGGATCCGTACGAGGAAATGGACAGCTTCTATATGAATTTCGGTACAAGGGGACCTTTGGGAGACCCGGAGGTTCTGGAAAGTATTCCGGCGCTTTCAAACGCACTGCATAAGAGAACGGCAGACAGTCGTGAGAAGCTCATAAACGGCACCTTCTTTGATACTTATCTGATCGATGTGGAGAAGCTTGAGGAATTGGAGGCAAACGGAGCGGAACCGGAAGAGTACGCAGACTGCCTGCGCGAGGTGACGCCGCAGGAGAAGGCGAAGCAAAAGGAGCGGCGCCTGGATGAGATCGAGAAGAATGCGCTGGATTATCGCATGAACCGGACCAGAGAAGCGCGTATGGAGCTGTTGTCTGATGGAAAAGCGGGAACGGTCAGGTCGATCGAGAGTCTGGAAGAGCTTTCCGATGAGGAGCTTGCGAAAGCATCCGCGCTCTATCATGAGATTTTCGATCCCATCATGGAGCGGCCGGCGGTGCAGGAATACCTGAAGCAGCATCCGGAGAAGAATGTATACGATCTGTTCCGGGTGGGCTCGATCCCGCTGAAGGACTATCTGGGAGGGGAAGTGGACGAATTTTTGGCCTATCAGGATGCGGATAAGGTAATGCAGGAGGTGATCCTGATCCTGGCAAGCGATCCCAAGGTTCCGTTCAGCTACGTAACCGTGCGGCCCGATCCGGTGACAGGCGCGTATGTGGAGGCAGGACAGGAGAGGATCACAGATCTGGCCAACCGCAACCGTATTGTAAAGGAGCGCCCGGAGCTTGCCTCCATGAGGACGTATCAGAACTGGTTTAAGCGGACTTATCAGACCAGCTCCTATGAAAAGTACACGAAGGAGGACTGGGAGGAGCTGTATGAAGGTGAATTCTTAAGAACCGCCGACAGCGGTCTGATCGATGCAGACCGTGTGATCAGCTTAAAGGAACTGGAACAAAAGGCAGATCAGCGACATTTCCAGAGCGGGATCTTTGCCCGTGTGGAATCCTTATACGGCGCGAAACCGATGTATGTGTCGGAGTATGTCTGCGGGGCGGACGGCAGCCCGGAGGGTCACGTCTATAGCCGGGACGAATATAAGAAATACATGAAGGATCTGGATGCGGGAAGTTTTACCAACGGGGAATTCGCGACGTTAGCGTACTTCACTGCATTGAATCCTGCGGTGGTGGATGATCCGGCACAGTCGGCGCATCTAAGCGAGGAGGCTGTGCCCCATGATATGAAGGTGCGGGCGGGCAGTCCCTTCTGGACCATTGACTTCAATCAGCCCGCACAGCCGAGAGCAAATCTTGGCGCTTCCGCCTTTGCAGGGAAGATCGCTCCTGCCAGAGAGACGACAGAGAAGCTGATCCGGGAATACGATCAGGGCAATGTAGGACCGCTGGCGGATATGGTCACCTTCGGTATCCGGGATCTGTGCATGCAGGCAAAGGTGCAGGCTGCATATCCGGACACAAAGTGCACCGCCGCCCACATCGGCTCTATGTTAAAGAATCTCGCCACTCTCATGGAGGAGCGGGAGAATCTGCAGGATGCAGTGAAGGCGCAGCTGACAGACGACGAACTGGAGCTTATGAATGTCATGCTCAGGATGTATGAGATGGCGGAGCGTAAGGAGGAAGCCCTTGCGAAGCTTACAGCGGCAGAGAACGGGACGCCGCTCACGGACAGGGAGAGGGAGCGCTGTATCGCACAGGTCGCTGCCTTTGATCACTATGCAAAAATGTGGAGCGACAACCGGAAGGCGTATGAAGAGTCGCAGGCTTATCAGGACTTTGTAAAAGAGAATATGACGAAGATGGTGGCGAGGGAAACCTCTCCGGAAGAACGGCTGGCACTTGAACATTATGCGGAGGATTTTGACCGTATTGCGCAGGAGATCGATCCTTCGCTTGCGGAGGAAATCATGGACAACGACAGACAGTATGCCTTTGGCGAGGCGGCGGCAAGGGATCTTGCGGCGCTGCGCGACTACTATCAGAAGCAGATCACGTTGTACCGTGAGGCAAGAGCGGCATATCACGCGGAGAAGAATGCACAGGGACAGTATGTGGTGACGCCGGAGCAGGCGCTTGCCACGAAGCAGCAGACTGCTGCGGCAGAGTATCGTCTGGAGGTGCTTTCGGAAAAGCTTTGCCAGAGCCTGACTGAAGCACAGGGGAAACGGATATTTGAGCGGTTTAATGAGAATGCGGCACGGTGGGGGCACCCCCCCCTTGTCTGGAGACAGGAGGACGGTATCCGGAATCTGATACTGGTAGCGTCCCCGGAGGGTCTGCTTGCGCCGGTGCTGGATCAGTATTTTGGTCTGATCTTTGATGAGTTGGCCAAAGCGGCGGCACCGGTTCAGGGTACGGCGGAGGGGCTGGAGCAGCTGAAGCTGCCGACGGAATGGACCTTGGAGGAGAAGTCCGACTATCCGCAGAAGGAGAAGCTGGAAGCTTTGAAGCAGGCCTTCCGCAGACAACGGAAAGAGGAGCGGGAGGCCGCCGAACAGGAAGGCAGACCTTACGCAGAGGATGAGCTTATACCCGAAGAGGAAGTGGACGCACTGCTGGATACGGTGAACAGCCATCTCTCCCAGCGAAAGGAGACACTTGAGAAATTTATCAATGAACACGAAGACCGCATCCATGTCTCTGCGGTGCTGGAATACCATACCCTGCAATCCATGAACCAATATCATGGAAAAGGATATGGAGATATGACGGATGCTTATGAATATGGCGGAGCCATTGTCAACCGGGTGATCAAGCCTGAGAAGGCAGAAATGGTGGATCAGATCCTGGCGGATCCGCCTGAGATATCAGAGGATGTGGCGAGGAATGCTGTCGATATCATTCACAAGATGGAGGAGTACGGGTTTATCACAGGCCAGTCCGGTGCCGAACAGGGGACAAAGATTTATGGCTACCAAAAGCTTGTGACGGCCAAAAAGGAGCTGCAGGCGGCAGTGGATTCCGGGGATATTGAGAAGATTGCGGCGGCCAATGAGGCATATGAGAAGGTGCACGCCCAGGTGCAGGAGATCCATGAGATGATCAGGAAGGCATTCCCGGGAGAGGTTTTTGTGGCCGGCAATGTGGATACCATCCGAAACACCGGAGATACGGCGATTCCTGTGGAATTTTCCGGAGATTATCTGACGGACAGCAAATTCAACGGTCTGTTCCAGGTGGGCGATTACGCGAAGCGTCTGGGAGTCTCCATTGAGGAATATCTGCGCAATCCCGGCAAGTGCATGTACGAGAGCTTCCAGAAAACAATCGCCCAAAAGGGCGTGGAAGCTTTCACGAAGGAGCACAAGAACTTTATGGAATCCTTCAATGAGTTTATAGAGCAGGAGGATATGGGACTTTCCAATAACTTCATGAAGGCGACCACCGGCGGCGAGGTAGGGCTTGCAGTGGGCAGAGGCCTACAGGGAGTATTCCTCTTAGAGACCGATCCTCACAGACGGGAAGAGATGATGCGCTATCAGCAGCATGTGGGCCAGCTTGTGGATGTTTTGATCAACAAGGAGGTCAATGAGCTGAAGTTCTACAATGATGCCTTTACACAGGTGCACTTTGGCAAAAATATGGAAGCTGATCTGGTGGAGCGGATGAAGGATGGTCTCAAGGCAGCCTTTTTGGAGGGCGGTCCCATCAAGAAGAAGCATCTGCCCTATGTCCATATGGATGAAAGAGGTGTAAGGATTCCGGATCCGCTGAACTATCAGGGACTGTTGGAGAAGAAGGATCAATACGCAAATCTGACAAAGCAATACAATGAGATCATAGAGGATGCAAAAAATTGCGAATATTCCATGGTGAAGTCTCTGGTGCAGGAGGCAATGCTGGACTATCTGATGGCACATCCGGAGGACAGGGAGCGGCAGGAGTATAAGGATCTGGAACAGCTTGCGTTAGGTGCTGACAAGGATCTGGGAATTGATGCGAATCACGTGACTGCCAATACGGACCGGTACCGGAAGTGGCAGACTGCCTTTGACGCAGAGCAGAAGTCCCTTGCGCAGCGCGAGCTGGATGCGGATAATCAGTTCCGGAAGGAATATATGGCGAAGCAGGCGAAGTTAAACAAGCTGGAGTCGAAGCTTGTGTCCCGCAAAGGTGAATCGAAGGAACTTACGGAGATGATGAATGAGCGTGTGCAGGAGCTTCGCAGGGAGCTTACGGAGATGATCAATGAGCGGATGCAGCAGCTGGCGGACGGATATCGCGCGAAGGAAGTGACTGAAAGCTATCTGGTGAAACGCTATGAACAGCTCACGGCACTGGGTGCGGATCTGACAAAGAATATCAAAAAGGAAGCGCTGCCCGAATTTATGAGCACCATTGATCCCGAACAGCGTGCCCGTGACCTTAAGATGATCAATGAAAGGGTGCAGAACCGGGCGTATGAGGGGCATCTCAAGAGTCTGGAGGATTATATCCGGTTCCGCCTGGAGCAGGATCCGAATCTGGAGCGGGACGATCTGAACAACGAGGAGTGGAGTGCAGCTTACAGCAGTGCGATCCGCACCGAGGCCACGCAGGATCGCGGATTGACACCTCTTCCCGGCAAGGTCAAGGAGTCCCTGCAGGATCCGAAGCAGGCAGAGAAGCTGGGCGATGTCAATATCGAGCCGGAGGGCAGGCAAAGCGTCAGACAGGCAGATGAAGGACGGAACCGTCATGCAGAGTTTTATCAGGATATGGCGGAGCATCTTGGGGCTGATGACAGTAAGAGACAGTTCAAGTTGCAGGGGATCGATCTGATGAGAGCAGGGTACAGAGACAATCTGGAGAAAACGATCCTTGAAAACATTCCGAAGTGGAAGGATCCTGAAGCGGGAGAAAAGGCAGAGAAGGAGCTGCTGCGGGCGATTGCCTATCCGGTGGCACTGGATCTGATCAAATCCAGAGACGGAGTGGTACCTGCCGGTATGAATGATATTGTTTTTGTGAATAAGATGATGCGGGACAAGAGCTTCCAGGCGGTGGTAAAACCCCTGTTGGAGGAGATCCATGAGGAATGGGCGGAGCATCAGAAGCAGCTTGCAGACGGCGAACCCGGCGTGAACAAAGATCTGAGAGGAAAATTGGAGTCCGTGCAGCATCTGGCGAAGCTTGTTGATGACCAGACGCTGCTGCACGCCTTTGGTCTGGAAGTAAAAGCACAGAAGAAGGGCATGCCGGGGGCAGGCGTCAAGCATGCGAAGACGCTGAAGCAGACCAGGGCGGAGGAACAGAAGCGCAAAGCCGCGGAACAAGAGAAAAAACAGAAAACGGATGCCAAGGTGACCGACGCCAAATTAGCTGACCAGAAGGACAAACAACCGGGGTTTAAAGCACCCGGGGTGTGATAAATGCAATGAGGCAAACAGCGGTTTAAAATCATTGCCTCTGGATAAAACTGCATGGAAGTGGCTGTTAAGGCGGTAACAGACCTGACGGACGCAACCAAACGGGAAAAATCAGGGTATTCAGAATCAGGATTATGATCAGAAAAATAAATTGCCCTCACAAAAAGGAGGAAAAACAAGATGTCTTTACCGAAAAACGATCAGAATCTATCAAAAGAGGAATACGATAAGCTATGGGGACCCGAAACTTCCGTGGATGGGTTCTGGGACAGGGATGATATTTATGATAACCTGCAAAGCTCAGGCTGGAATAAAGAAGGGGATGAGAAGATCATTGCCGCCTTCTGGAAGATTGGCGCAAGGGACGACTTTAGTACTTTGATTCCTGCAAGCCTCTATGAAAACAGGGTGACCACGGATAAGGAACGTGCAGACCTGATCAGGGAGGTTTTGGAGTATGCGGAGACGAAAGATCTGGATCTGACCGGACTGGAGGAGGAAGTAAAGTCCCTTCAGGAGGAGCGGAAGGCGCTGGAAGAAAGAATTGCACAGGAAGCCCGGAGGCAGGAGGCAGAGCGCAAGGCACAGGAGGAAGCACAGCGCGAGCAGAGAGTTCGAGAGGAAGCAGAGAGGCAAAGGCGCGCCGAGGAGCGCAGGATCCAAAGGGAGAAGGAAGCGCAGGAGCTCCGTGAGAAGATGGAGCGGGAGAAACAGGCAGAGAGTGCGCGGGAGCAAAGGAGGCTCGAGGAAGCGGAAAACCAGAGACTCTGGGATAAATGGGCCGAGGGGCATGATAACATATATTATGGCCGTGAATGGTGGGAGCAGAAGAAAGCCGAAATGCTTGAGGACGAGAGGCAACAGCGGGAGGGCATCGGCAAATACTCCAAAGAGGCCATGGAGAAGGCGCAGAGAGAGCACGACGAGGAGGTAAGAAAAGAGGAAGAGGAGCGGCAGCGGCAGAAGGAAATCGAGGAAGAAAGAGCGAAGGCGGAGGAAGCCCGCAGGCAGGCAGAACTCGAGGCGGAGCTGGCACAGCGTGAGGAGCAGCGGAAGAAGGATCTGGAGGCCGAAGGGCGCAGAACCGTGAAGTCGCGGGAATACATGAAACGCTTCATCGAACTGGGGCTGGATGAGTACAATACGGAGAATGGAGTGGAACCCACTTGGGGGACGAAGATCAAGGACGAGGATCATCATACCATGGAGGAACTGATGGAGCTGCTTGACCGGGAGAGGGAAGCCGACCCCGACAAGTTCCACGCGCGGGATAACCTGATTCAGGCGGACAAGGACATCAAAGCGATGCAATATCTTTTGAGAAATCCCATGAACCGGGAATTTGTTCAGGCTGTCAAGAACGGCGGCGACTGGCAAAACGCGGAGTTCCATTTCCTTGGCATGAAGAACATTGACAGACTAAACACCATGGATGAGGCCACCTACAAGGAGAAGATGGACATCCTAAACAAGATCGGAGAAAAGAACGTAAAGAATCCCGCAGATCTTTTAAACGAGGAGAACCTGAAGGATGAATTCTGGATGTCCAACGGGCAGGGCAGAATCACCCGGGAAGACGTGCAGGAGATGCGGGATGTGATCGATCGGATGACTAAGGCCGGCATGATCTGGGAGGAGTATCAGGATTCCGGCGCCTATTCCCATTATCTGCGGGAAAACGGCATCGATCCGGCTGAGGTCTGTACGCCCATCACTGTAGGAGAGTTGGCGTTTGCCGGGCAGGAAGGAGAAGAAGAGCTTCTCAGGGAGTTCAATCAAAGGGAATTCCTCCAGGTGATGACGGGGTTGATCGGCATTGAAAAGGAATTTGCGGAAAAGGGCAGAGAGCACATTGCGGATGTGGATGCATGGGGCCTCAGCAGCTGGCTGGATCGGAACGGCTATGATCTGATTGACAATTTCTTCCTCGTCAAAAACGGCGTGGAATCGAAGGTCGTGGACGGAGAGGTCGTGAAGGTATTCAATATGGACGGCGACCTGGAGATCCCGGAGGTGGACAGGGACATCTGGTCCAAGGAGGAGTACCAGGCGCTGATCAGTAAGGCCCAGGAGACGAAAACGCTCTATCAGGAGAACAAGGATGCTTTCCAGAATGCCTTTGACGTAATGTACCGCTCCAGACACGGCATGGGTTATATGCTGGAGGATGTCAGGGAGGAGATGGACAGGATCAATCGTAACAAGGAACTGGTTGAAAAACTGAATCAGTTCCGTCATAACCTCTATGAGGTAAAGCTGCGGGATGAGAATGTCTGCAAGCTGCTGGACAAGGATAAGCAGCCCGTGCTGGTGGAGTCTTTGAAGGAGGACGCAGCGTTTGACGCGGCGATGCGGGAGAAGGAGATCAAGATTCTGGAAACCTGTTACGACATGTTAAAAGAGCCCTCCATGCGCGTGAAAAGGAACTCCTCCGAGTACAACAGCATCATGAAATCCATTGCGGACGTGAAAAAAGTACTGCGGGAGGAGCCGGATAACGAGAAGGCGAAGGCAGCCTACGTTAAGACCGTCAACAAAGTGCTCAATAACATTAACCGCTATCGCGTACATAAGGCGAAGGACGGCGTGAATGAGCAAGACGCAACCTATGACAAAATCATAGCCATGGAGCGTGTGGACAAGCTCCTCCGCACCAGATACCAGTCCCTGGAACAGCGTGAATATGAGGATACCATTGGCGCCGTGGCGGATCTGTTCAAGGTGGAGGTAAAGGATCCCGACAAGACAGGGGATGAATATGTCTTCGAAAAGGCGATGGGCAAGATCGGCAACATGAGAAAGCAGATCGAGGATTACCGCGCCGAGATTGAGCAGGAGCGCGCCCTGGAGAAACGGGGCAATTCCATCGGTGGCATTGTCCATGACGACGTGGTGCAGGGCATTCTGGAGGGCACGTTCAAGGCGAAGGAAGAAGCGGACAGACAGGCTGCACCCCGGAAGAAGGAGGGCAGTCTCAAGGAGAAATTCGGCTTTGACGAGGCGCCGGAACAGAAGGAAGGCAGGAAGCTTGCGGAGGATCTGAAAGCGCAGGGAACAGGCAAAAAGCTTGCGGATAAGCTGCTCTCAGACAGGGACAAGGAGCTAATAGAAACGAATCTTTCGAACAATGAGATGCTTATAGCAGTGAACGAGAAGGAGCTGAAATATCGCAACGGTCTTGACATCAAAGATGAGACGGAGAAGAGCAGATACATGAATTCCGTTGCGAAATCGTTGTACGTGGAGTGTCTTTGCCAGGCCAGCATCAAAAAGGGACTGGTCAGCGGTGAGAAGATGGGCAAGGAAGCCCTGGAAAAGGGTCTGACCGTTTTGAATAAGAGCTCTATCAAGGCCCGTGCTTTCATGGCGGAGCACCTGACCGACAAGGATTTTAACAGGGAATTCCGCGACAGAGTGCTTGAGGGCGCGGCGCAGGGTAAGACCGGGCATGCGGATATCGTAAAGTTCCGCGACGAGGCACTGACAGCCTGCTATCAGAATTACAAGGGCAAGGACACGAAAAAGCTGGATGAGCTCTCCGCGATCCTCGGCTCAAAGGTAAACTCCAGAAAACTGACGAAGCAGGTGGAAACGCAAAAGAAACAGATTCAGCAACGGGGAATATGATTTATAAATTGATGGGACAACCTGATTTCATGATGACAGGTCGGACAACAAAACAAAAAGGAGAAATGATAAATGCCAGATCCGAAAAACATACCGGAATTTCCATCCTACGCCGAGCGTCAGACATTGATGAAAGAACTTGAGCAGATGGAGCAGGACGGAATTGCTCCGGCAAGTAAAGAGATTTTTAAACAATACATCGATAAGCTGAAACAGTTGAATACGCTTATGGATCAATATTCTGAGATCGATGAGGAATTCGGCATCCCGCCCACACTGGATGAGGATGGCAAGAATCAGATCCTGCAGGCGATGAATGAGGCGGCTGTTGCAGGCGAGACGTTTCTGGCGGATGCCCAGAGGAAGGAAGCCAATATGCGTGCCGGGATTCCGGCGGTGGTTAGTCGTATGCAGGGATTGCTTTCGCGGGATCATGATATGCTTGGACTCTATGATCCGGAGAAAACGCCGATGTCCTTTCCGGAGATCCAGCAGAGTGCCAGAACGCAGGTGGTCGATTTTAGGGGGAAGAAGATCGGCATCATGACCAATAAGCTCTCCGGTCGTATTCCCATGACTGTGGTGGATGCAGACGGAAAAAGGCGCAGGGGTGTTTTTACCAAGGCGTCCTATGTATCCGTGAAACAGGATTTTGACAGGATGATAGAGAGTGCTCTGGCATATTATGATAAGCCGGAGGTGCGCAATGCAATGGCACCTTACAAAACGGCACTGATCAGGCAGGGAGCTTTTCCCGGTAAAACACCGGAACAGATCACGAATGATATGGTGGCTGATAAGCTCAAGGAACCCATCAGAAACATCCTCCCCAAGTTCAGGGAGTATCTGCGGCAGGAAGGCCAAAAGCTTTACGGACAGGAGCCGGCACAGGTGCCGGAGGAGCAGCTTATCGGCTTCCTGTACAATGAGGTGATGAGTGATAAAGACCCCATCGTGACACTGCAGAAGATCGGGGTGGATATTATGCAGCAGCCGGAGGAAGTAGCGGACGAGCTGAAAGAGGGCATGAGGAAGGGGACAAAGGAAAATCTGTCCGATACCGTCAATGCGCGTGATCTGGGACTTAAGGACGGAGACAGGGTGGATCATCGCAACAGTGCCATGAGTGCCATGGCGGGAGTGCTCGGACTGAGCAGTATGTGTGCCAGATCTGTCAACATGAAGTATCTGGATGAAGACGGAAATGAAGTGGAAGGCACCTTCATGGAGTTCGCGGATGGTCTGGATCTGATGGGCAAAGGGGGCGCAAAGCTCTTTCAGCATGTTTGCGACGATCCCTTCGGCAGTCCCTGCAAAGCGAACCGTTCGCTGGCGGATCTGCAGATCCTGGATTTCCTCTCTGGAAACGTGGACCGTCATGGCGGAAATATGACCTATCAGGTGGATGATCAAGGTAAGGTTACAGATGTAGTGGCGTTTGATAATGATACCTCCTTCGGAGTAACTCCAATTGGAAAAAATGGTGTTTTCCGTCTGGGCGGTGTGGAGCAGCTTAAGGTGATTTCCGGTCCCATGGCGAGGAAGATCTCTAACATCTCACCGGAAATGTTGAAATTCTCCCTGCGCGGACGGGGGCTCACAGAGGCGGAAATCGAAGCTTCCTGCCAGAGACTGAATGATCTGAAAAAGGCCATTGTAAACGGGAAACCGGCCAAGAGCGCGGAGGAGATTGAATCGGCGGGGACGACACTCTGCATAGTGGAGCCGAAGGATCTGGAACAGATTCCCTTTGATACACTGGCGAAGGGCAAACATACCTTGTTCCAGAATGTGAAGCAGTACATGGATGTGCAGATGAAAAAGGCGCGCAAGCAGTATGCGTATGATCCCGACGCGGCAAGACCCGAGACAAAGCAGTTCGATGAGGTCAGCACCACTGACCGTCAATTTGCGGCCGGCGGTATCAGCGAATCCATGGGTGATATGTCCCGTATGCTGAAGAATGAGGTGACCGGATTTGAGGTGAGTGGTCTGAGCAAGTTTCTGCGCAGCTCGGGGGAATGGCGCTCCATGGTCTCGGCGGTAGAAAATGCGGAAAAGATTTCGAAAAGGATCAAGCGTGAGATTGGGAAAGATCTGGAGGGTGTCACCCGGGATGATCCCAGAGTGAAAGCACAGCTGGAAAAGGCGGATCGTGCCATGGAACAGGTCAAAAAAGCAAATGAAGCATATCTGCAGAGGAAAATGAAAGAAAAGGGAGTCAAAACCCCGGAAGAGCTTGTAGGCAAAGGCAAACATGCATATGAGCAGAGGAGGATTGACTATGCGCTGAAGCTGCGAAAGAGCGTTCTGAAGTATGAGGCGATCCAGAAACCGCAGACCAAGGAAGAGATTGCGAAGAAGGCAGCGGTCACGGGAAAACTGAAATTTGCAGATACGCGGAAGAATCAGGCGCCCAAGAAGCCGGGATTGAAGTGACCGAACGCAACCGAACTGGAAAAATTAGGGTATTGAGATCAGAAAGAGTCAGTCAGGAGCAAGGAGGAAAATATGGACGGATTTGATATTAACAACAACAGCGCAACTGTAAAGATCGACCCCGACAAAATGGTCATGGGCAGACGAGCCGAGGATCTGCTGAAAGAAATCGAGGCAAAGGGATGGAAGGATGCAACGAAGAATGACACGCTGCGTGCGTTCATTATGCTGTCTGATACCGTGGCTGACGCAGGAGATCAGCTTATAGATGTCTCACAGCATGCGAATCCGCTTTTGGAAACCTTGATGAGCGGACCGATCGCAGAGGAAAACATTCCGATGTATCAGGATGCGCTACAGGGACTGATGTATAGTTACTCCAGACTGATCGCGACGAATACCCCCTTGGAGGCTTCCGCAAAGGATTATATTTATAGAGCAGGTTTGGAGAAGGAGCCGATCAATCAAAAAGAAAATGTGCTTACCATCGATCCGGAAAAGGAAATAAACGGGATGAAAGCGGCTTCGTTTATAGAGGCTGCAAAGAATGCGGGCTGGGAGGCAGCCGAAGAGGATGATGCAATCCGTTCCTTTATTAATTTATATGATCCGAATGAACAAGGTATGGTTGAGGCTGCGAATGAGATCACAGAGGGCAAGTTTAAGGATCATGAGTTGGGGCAGGAAGGATTCCGGGAGAATCTGCTTCAGACATTCCTTATGTACTATCTGACGTTTCCTGAACGGCTGGATAACGCAATCAAAAGGGCAGCCTTTGACAAACTTAAAACAGATGTGGATGAGAATACCCTGAATGATCTGAAAGCAGCGGCGGAGCAATATCGCAAGGAGCAGGCGCAGCCGGAACAGGAAGAAGAGAAAGCCGAAGAGAAACCGGCCGAAGAAGAGAAAGCCGAAGAAGAGAAAGTCAAAGAAGAAAAGGCCAAAGAAGAGAAAGCAGAAGAAGAGAAGGTCGAAGAAAAGGTCGAGGAGAAACAAAGACAGGAGGAGAATGCGGTTCAAGAGGAGGATCCGGATAGGATTCCCATTATAGATCCCGACAGGCAGGTGGGTGGCTTGAACTGGTATCAGTTCCATCAGAAATTGAGTGCCAACGGCTGGCCGAATGCCGAAAAGGATAATACTGTCCGCGCAATGTTCAATCTTTGCGACGGGAAACACCCCAGGACTGAGGCATGGGCAAGGATGATGATCGAGCGCAAGGACTTCACTGCGGAGCTTGCCAAAGATTGGGAGATTTCTGTTCGCAATGAGGTCAGAGAGGAGTTTTTGGAGCCGGCCAAGAAGGATCAGCCAATCGATTTTGAGGAAGAACAGAGAGGCTCTGTGCTGTATTTTCAGGATATGCTGAATAAGGCAGGGGAAGGCTACCATTATGACTTCAACGCTAAAGTGCCTGTGCCGGAGCCGCCGGTAGCAGAGGAAGAAAACCTGCAGGAAGAACAAAAGGCGCCGGAGAAGCAGGAAGAACAAAAGGCACCGGAACAGCAGGAACAGGCGAAGGAGGAGCAGAAAGAGCCCGAGAAGGAGGAGCGGAAAATGCCGAAGGAGCAGGAAGAACAGAAAGAGCCTGAGAAGAAAGAAGAACAGAAAGAGCCCAAGAAGCAGGAAGAGCAGAAAGATCCCGAGAAGCAGGAAGAACAGAAAGAACCTGAGAAGAAAGAAGAGCAGAAAGAGCCGGAAAAACGAAATGACATAGATTTTGAAAAGCTGTATCTGGAAGCGAAGCGGACCTACAAGATGCTGGAAGAAGAGAGTCTGTGGTTCGGCAGGGGCAGCGAGGAATATAAGTACGCCAAGAAACAGATGGAGCAGGATGTCAAGCTCTGGGAGGATCTGGTAAAAAGGAAAAAAGAGGATCCGAACTACCAGATGTCCGATTATGAGATCCAGAAGGCGAATCAATTGCTGGCAAATGAGGATATGCTGATCGACACCTATCTGGAGAATAAGGAACAGGAGAAAAAGGATCTGGAGGCAAAGGGGAAGAAGCTTTCCAAGACCTCGGAGGATCGGATGGGAGCCATGCATCGGGCGAAAGCCACCACTTCCAGGCAGATGCGGGCATTGGACAATGCATTGAGTGAGCGGATGGCGGAAGAACCGGCGCCCTCCGTGGCGGATCTGCAGAAGGAATCCGCGAGCATTGAAAAAGAGATGGCTGCGGCAGACAAGGGCGTGTGGTTCGGCAGCTCAGAGTACGATGACGCCAGGGATGCCTATAAACAGCTCAACGAAGACTGGAACCACATGGTGGATGTGAAGTTCAAGGATAAGGTACCGAATCCCGCAGACATCCAGTGGATGAAGAACAGTATCCTAAATGCGCAGACGAAGACGGACGCTTATCTTCTCATGAAGGGCGACGATATGACCAATGCCACGGCCAACGCGCGTAAACGTGCGATGGGGCGTGGCCGGGACAATATGAACAAGATGCTGCGCAAGATTGCCGAGTGGGAGAAAGCGAACGAGGAGAAGGAGATTACATACGATCCGGACAAGGCACTGGCAGATACCAACACCCGACTGGACAACATGAAGAAAGCGAACGAGGGATTCTTTATCGGCAGTTCGGAGTACAGGGCTGCAATGAAGGCTGTCGAGGAGCAGCAGAAGTTTTGGGAGAAGATTCAGGCAAAGGGCAAGGATTATCAGCCGGATTCCTACGAGTTAAACGAACTGGAGCGCCTGAACAACAAAGCGGAGAAGGCGGTGGATGCCTATATGTTCAACAGACAGCAGGAGGGCATGAATTCCAAGCGTGAGGTAAACCGCATGTCAGCCATGATGGGTGCCAAGAATCACGTCGTTGCCCAGAAGCAGATCCTGAACGACAGGCGGAAGGCGCTGTCTGCGGAAGCAGAGAAGTTGTCCTATAAGGATCTTGGCGATCAAGCCATGGATGCAGAGACGGAGCTTGATGTTGCAACACAGCATGTGCATTTCGGAAGCAGAGCCTTTAAAAACGGCATGACGAAGTATGCGAGGTCTTATAATAAATGGTCCATACTGGAAGAGAAGGGGGCGGATTATGAACCTGGTCTCGATGAGATCAAGAAGATGAAAGAGGAGATGCAGGATGCCCAGAAGGCGATCGATGTGTATCTGAACGGCAAGAAAGATAAGGATCTGGACAAAAACCCCAAGACAAAGAAACGTGTGGAAGCCATGAAACAGGCGCATCGGAATCTGGAGCTGCGCATCCGCAAGCTGGAAAAGATGGAGAAGAAGCTGGACGGCACATCCAAAGAGGAGAAAAAGAATTTTGACGAGCGGGTAAAGAATCTTAAAACAAACGCAAAGGATAAGGCGGGGTATGAGAAACATGCGGCCCGCGCTTCGTTGGCAGCGACGCAGAAGCTGGCGCAGATCTCGCAGAAGAGCTTTATGACGGAGCTGGATAAGAAAGAAGCCAGAAGGGCAATGGCGGCGTTGGTGCTGGAGGAGCGGCTGAAAGATATGCCTGATAATGAAAAAAAGAATCTGCGCAAGTCTACCGCGTATGCGAATGCCGTTAAGAACCTTGCGAATTCCAAGGAGTTCAAGGCCGCGCTCCCGAATGACAAGCTGACCCCGCTTAACTGTAAACAGTTCGCCAAGAATCCGGAGTCCGTGAAGAGGGTAGCGAAAGACTTTAACGATAAGCTGATCAAGAATCAGAAGGCCAAGAAGGAGAACCAGAAGCAGCAGGAAAAGAAAAAAGAGCTGGAGAATAAGAAAGAACTCAAGCAGGCGAAATAGAGGGGGATCGAAACATGGCACAGCCAGAGTCAATCAAAGCGTATTACGCAACACTTTCCGGGCAGGAAAAGATCCGGTTTCTGATCGGTTTCACAACATACTCCGGTCAGGTGTACCTTCCGGAGGAGTTGGAAAACTGCAGAAAGGAACTGATTCGGGATTATTTCTCACCGAAGGATGAGAACGGAAATCCGGATATGCGCAAAATGGATAAGCGGCTCAGCGCTTATGTATACGAAATCGCAAAGCAGACAGCGCAGCTTGGTAAAGTGATGGAATCGACCGGGGAGAACAGGGAGGAGGCACTGTCGGCGGAGAGTTACATGCTGCAAAAAACCCGGAATTTCATGAAGGACAAAGTCCTGAAGGAGGGCCTGATCCCGGAGGAGATGATCGATACCGTTCTCAAAACGCTGGGGAAAAAGGCAGAGGGCAGAGAGGCGAAGCAGGAGGCATTTCTGTCCGTGACAGACGATGCGCAGAAGCGGCTTGAACAGAAACTGAAAAAGCCGGAGCACGCGACAATGCGGAGATATTATGAACAGGGCAGACAGGCAGCGTCAGCGGAAGCCGCGCACAGTGACCATGCAATAGAACAGCTGGGCAGGCAGCTGGAGACAGCCGGCCTTCGGGGCAGCGTGAGGCTTGCAAATGATGCGGCAGAACTCCCCTGTATCATGCAATCCGGTTTCGAGCGGTTGTCCGCAGGCGGTCAGAACAAGACCTGGTGGCATCGGAACAACAGCGAAGAGTTTTCACGGATGATGACGACGTTAAAGAATTACGCAGACGCGTTAAATGGACAAGATGCTTCGGCGGAATATCTGGATTCCGCGAAACAGACGCTGATCCAAACCGGGTTAAAATATATTGCCGGAAAGGAAAAGGTGCGTTCCAGCGAATTCGGGAAGGATCGGTTTGACGCCACGATGACTCTGCTTGGCAGTGTCATGGACCGGGCGGAATTTCAGTCGCTTGTGGAGCGGATCAACAAAAAGAGAGGACTTACCGGCAAGAGGAACGATCCGAACTATATTACGGTGGATCAATACCGGCGAAAGGTGTCTGCGATGACCAGAAGCATGCCTGTGAATGAGGAAGAGGAGATGTGCATGGAGACGCTGGAGAGTTATTACGGACCGGTATCCGCGAAGGAAGGGCTGGCAGACTTGGACATCAGTAATCTGACCGGAGTCTCCGGAAAACCGCTCACCGGCAGGGAATTTACTGCAGTGGCATACGCGGCGGCAATGTCTTCGGAGGCTGCTATGAAGGGTAGCCCCGTGCCCCGTATGAATCCGCAGGATAACGTGCTTGCGACCAGAGCGAATTTCACCACGGATCTGGCCGTGGGGAAAGAGGTCGGTGCCTATCTGGGCGCCGTGCAATATAGCAGAGAGAAAGCACACAGTGTGCTGGAGTCCTATCGTTACGGAGATAAAGAACCTCTCGGAAAGCTTTTGGGAGAAGCACTGCATGAGATGGCGGCGCAGACCAGATGTGCGGAGACGTTAGATGATAAATGGGTTTATGAAGGCGAGCAAAAGGCGCGGATGCTGCAGATGCTCACAGGGGATCCTGCGCTGATGGAGCATGCGAAAAAAGCGGGACTTACGGAGGAGGATATCGCAATCACAGGCGCTGCCGTGGAAGCCGGCAGGATCAGAGGCCGCGCAGCCAGAGCCGAGGAGCAGTTAAAGTCAGGCAGGGAATTCACGGATGAACAGAGAATATCCCTGTATGCGGATATCCTGTTGGATACCTATATCAGGGATCGGGTGCAGGATAATTACTTCGGTGCAGTGGCGCAGAGCGATGAGGCGGAGAAGGATATCAGAGAGGCGGAGGTGCGTGCCGGCGGTCAGATTTACAGGGATGTGTACGAGGCAAATGCCAGAAGAAAGCATATGGAAACGCCTCCTGACCTGAAGGCGCTGGGGACACCAAAAGGACCGGACGCATACAGGCAGGCAATGAAAAACGCGCTTCGCAGGGAAGGCATAGAAAAACTGTCACCGGAGAAAGCCCAAAAGAAGTTCGGTAATCTTGATTTCCAGAAAAGGACGGTGGCAAAAGAGGTCAGCAAGGCGTTGGAACCCGCGAAGAAGGTGCCGGGCAGACTGGTATAAAAGATATATGAGGAAAAGCAGAGACTGAAATGAAAAATAGTGTGATGCAAAGGGAACAGCGGCTGGCGCTGTTATTGATCTTGTGGCGCATTCCTGAGTTTGTGACTTCTTTTCTTGCGGCAACGGCGAGTAAATCCGTGGTTGTCTGGGTGGAATTCGTCGAGAGCGCCAGTATCCTGATACCGGGGATACTGCTTGCGGTGCTGTCCAGAAAGCTTGGTAAAAACCTGAAATTCATGTTCAATTATGGGACGGGAAAGGTGGAGGCGATCACGGCGTTTGGCTGTGAAATGTTTGACCTTTCCGGACTGCTCTGTGTGCTGTGTTTTGCGGTGACAGAGCTGATCAACCCTCCGGAAGGAGAAAAGCAGGTGTTGTTTGCTCTGGTCGTGAGCCTGATCGGTCTGGGGATCGATCTGTTTCTTTTTTTCCAGCAGAAAAAACTGGCGGAGCAGGAACACAGCAGGATGCTGCACACGGCGTATCTGAGCGCCCAAAAGGAGTTTGTGTTTGATTTTATCTCGCTGACGGCGCTCGCCATGGAAGTGATGTTTGCGTATAAAGAGTGGATCCGATATGTTTCGCCGCTTATGTGTATACTGGTTTCTGTGCCGTTTGCGTTCATTGTGCTGCATCACCTGAAGGGAGCGGTGATGGAGCTCGCGGATCTGACGCTGGAAGAGGAGGATCAGATGAAGATCCTGCAGGTGTTGGGCGAGTTTATGGGCACTTACGAGGATTGGGGCAAGATCAAAAGCCGTGTCAGCGGAAAGCACAAGTACATAGACATTGAAATGTGTTTTCCCCCGCAGATGACTTATGCGGAGGTACAGGATGCCACGAAACGTATCAGGGAACGGCTGCGTGAGGAAATGGGGGAAACGGTTGTAAATATTGAAATCTTATAACTGTGAGATTCTATTGACTAACCGGTAAGAGGAGGATCTTAGATATGCCATATCGTAACGAATGGGAAGACGAACGCCATGCGAGTCCGGAGTATAAGAAGGCTGCGACACAGGTCGAAAAAAAGATGGAGAGACAGGGCGATGTCTATGACAGGCTGTGGTATGGTGTTCTGTATGAGGGATATGCAGCGGCTGTAAGCGCTTTGGACAGGGATCGCAAAAATCAGGAGAAGCTAAAGATCCGGGAGCGCTATGCGGTAGCCGGCATGAAGGATGAGGATCAGGGCAAAATGGACGACGAGCTTGACGCGGTAGACGACCGGCATGATCCGGAAGCCCTGATGGCCAATGATCTTTTGGAATCGGTGGAAAACGGCATTAAGGACGAATTGTTTCAGTTCTCGACGGTGGATGAGCAAAGAGCGGTTTATCAGAAGATGGGCGTGATCAATGCCAGAGCTTCCTATGAGGCGGGGAGGGAGTATCAGAAGTGGCTGGAGAGTGATCTGCTGAAGGATGATCCCGATAAGGAGGCAAAGGCGGAATATCTTGCGAGAAATATGCGCAGCAGAGCGCAGTATATTGTTCAGGGCAATCAGGCGCTGCAATATGCTTTAAACAGCGGTCTTGATCAGCCGGATTCCCTGAATTTTGAGAGCTCCTTTCTTGCGGATCGGGATGCGTTTAGGAAAATGACGATGCGGGATTTCTGCAGACAGGCATTTATGAATGAGGAACAGGCCGGGGAGTATGTGCGGGAGTTGAAGGAACGCGGCAACGATGTGGGGCTTGACAGCAACGCCTATTCTGTTTTTGAAGGGATCTGCGGGCAAAAGAAAGGCAGTCCGAGTGATTCGGTAATCGCAGAAGAGGAAGTATTAAAGACTGCTTTTCAGGCGTACAGCCAAAAGTCGGCGATGCATTATCAGAATATCGGGATCGATGTCGTGCGACACAACCTTCCCGCGGCGGAGCAAAAGGTCTTCGGCGTAGGTGTGCTGCTCAATAACGACAGGGATTACAAGCCGCCGAAAAGCATTCGTGAATGGATCAAAAATGTGGCGGATCCGCTTATTCAGGCGAGGGAGTCAGAGGGGATCCAGACAGCCTGTGATGAGTTGAAGACCGATGTAAATGCGGATGTGGTCTATGAGGTGGTAAAGTCGGAACCGTTGTCACACGCTTTCGGGAGAACGGAGGCGCCGGTGGTGGGATATCAGGAATACATTCGCTCAAACCTTGGAGTGGATGTGTTAAATCTCTCCTTTGAGGAGCAGCGGATGCATGTCGCCAGAGCGATGGCGGCAGATGCCCTGCGGGAGAGCCGGATTCCGTTCCACGAGGAAACCATATTGACCCGTGCGGACGATTTTTTAAAATCCGACAATTTTGTAAAGCTGTCTAACAGGGAAATCAGTGAACTGGTGGCAGGCGGACCGGACAATTTGAGAAAGTTCCGCAGAGGACTGGTGCGTGAGGAATTTGCGGAGGACGAGCGCATACAGGAGAATCTTGCAGGCAGGGAACGGACCGTGGCGGCGCTGACCGACAGAAAGCAGAGAACAGAGCTTTACACGCAGAGTCTGGATAAGACAGTGGAGCAGGCGAAGAACTATCTGGAGTCGCTTCGGAAGCTGGCAGAGCAAAGAAAAGATAATTCCGATGAATTCCAGAATATGGAGCGTGCGCTGGAAAATGTAAGTAAGATCAATAAAAACATGAGTCCCCAGCAGGTAGAGGATCTCATGACACAGCTTGGAGCAGCGGCGGGGGCATACAGGAAGCGGATAGACGGCAGCTGGCACAGGGGTATTCTGAAGAACGGGCAGGCCAGACGGAATCTGGCGGAATCGCTGGGGTATTTTGTCGTCTCCCAAAAGGGCTCGCTTCATACGTTAGGCAGCGGTGTCATGGCTTTCGAAAGCGGTATCAACAGACAGCTGATGGCGCTTGACAAGAAGATCGAGGATGCGAAACAGGCGGTGGAGGACGCGAAGGCGGACCTGGAGAATGCGGAGACAGAGGCCGCAATCAGAGCCGTCAGTGAGGCCAAGGCAAAGGAGGCGGCGATCAAAGCAGCCAGCGAGGCTGAAGCAAAGGAGTCGGCGAAGCAGCCCCGTGAAAAGGTGCAGCAGGCCGTAAACCGGGAGGAGGCATACCGGAAATCCCTGGATCCGAAGGCTGCTGACTATCAGGAGAAACTGCTGCAGTCTGCGGAGCGTTCCCTGTTCATTCAGGCGTCTGTTGTGGCTTGCGCAAAGAATGCCGGGAAGCTGGGGGCGAAAAAAAGCGCTCAGATATTGGATGCTACGATGGATAAGATGTTGAAGGCAACGGAGGGGAACAGTATATCATTCCGGGCATTTAAGGCGGAATATCTGGATAAAAAGCTGTTCAATGAGCACTTTGCCAGGCAGGTGATGCAGAGCGCACAGCAGGGAAAGGTTTCGGAGGCGGATATCGTCAAGTGTCGGGATGAAGCGCTCAAGGCTTCCTTCGCGGATCGCAGGGCGGATCTGAAACCTCTGAATCAGCTCAAGGCGGTTTTGGGGTCTCAGGTAAGTGCGAAGACGCTTGAACGAAAGCAAACGGGACCGGTCAAGCCGCAGGCAGCACAGGCACCCGGAAAACATTAGCTTGAAAAAACTGCACTTCTCAAGCGAAATTAGCTTGAAAAAACTGCATAATTTTGATATGCTTAGCTTGAAAAAACTGCACTTTGCGGTGCGGATTATGCTTCGGAGGCAAAATTATGTTTGAAAGAAAGGCATTCACGCAACTTTTAGAATGGAAACAAATGTATGGAAATCAATATGCGGCAATGCTGGAAGGAGCCAGACGTGTGGGAAAATCCACGATAGCGGAGGAGTTTGCCCGACGTGAATTTAAATCATATATCAAAGTTGATTTTGCGAATGTTTCAGGGCAAATGTTGGAAGTCTTTGATGATATTGCAAATCTTGATGTATTTTTCCTGCGTCTGCAATTGGTGGCAGGGGTGACGCTTTATAAGGGAGAGTCTGTAATCATCTTTGACGAAATACAGAGAGCTCCGCTTGTTCGCCAGGCAATAAAATATCTGGTAGCAGATGGCAGATATTTTTATATTGAGACGGGATCGTTGATCAGTATTAAGAAAAATGTCAAGGATATCGTGATTCCTTCGGAGGAGCATAAAATTCCGGTTTACCCGATGGATTATGAGGAGTTTACGTGGGCTGTAGGAAATCAATCTTATTCTGCTCTGAGGGAACTTTACAAATCAAATCGTTCGGTGGGAAATCAACTAAATCAAAAATTGATGCGGGATTTCAGGATTTATATGGCGGTTGGTGGGATGCCGCAGGCAGTGCAGGCGTATGTGGATGGCAGGAATTTTGAGTATATTGACCGAATCAAACGTGAAATCATACAGTTATATGAAGATGATTTCCGGAAGATAGACGATTCGGGACGATTGGCGCAGATGTATGAAGCAATTCCGAGTCAGCTGAACGCTAATAAAAAAAGATATGTCATGTCGAAGGTGCTTAGGAAGAGAACAACAGCCAGAGACAAGGAAATTTTTGCCGAACTGTTGGATTCTAAAACTGTTTTGATTTCGTACAATACCACGGATCCGGGAGTGGCGTTAAACCTGACGAAAGACGTGAATTCTTACAAATTATATTTGGCAGATACGGGATTGTTTACAACACTTCTGTTTCATGATGAAAGTGAAGTGTATGCAGATATTTACGCAAAACTCCTGAGCGATAAGCTGAGCGTAAATCTTGGATATTTATATGAAAACGCTGTAGCTCAGATAATTGCAGCCACAAACAGAAAGCTGTATTATCATACATGGAGAAAGAGTAACAGCACACACAGCTATGAGGTAGATTTTCTGCTGTCATCAAAAACGAAAATTGTGCCGCTTGAGATAAAATCATCCAGCGTGCGGTATCATGAATCAATCAGTGTTTTTGCGGTCAAATATTCTGCGCAGGTGTCAAGGCAATATCTGCTGTCGCAGAAAGATGTGAAGAATGAGGGGATGCTGATGATGAAGCCAATTTATATGCTGCCGTTTATTTTGGAAGAACTGTGAGATTCTATTGGACATCTAATGGACATGGCATGTTATAATAGACATTCAGTGCAATTGAGCACCAAAAAAGAATATGAGGAGATTAAGAATGAAAAGAAAAACATTATGTGCAATTATGGCTGGGCTTGCCATGACAGTAGCGGCCGCCTGCGGTCAGAAAGATGCCGGAACTGTGCAGACGGGGAGCGGAGCACAGGCAAATACGCAGGAGAGTGCGCAGATTGCAAATCCCTGGGTGACGATCACGGCAGAGGAAGCAGCTTCTGTATGTCCCAGAATGTTCAAGGCACCGGATGGAGCCACAGAGATTGCATGGAGCAAGTTAGAGGGGGCAGGAGCGGATTCTGCGGCTTTGAGTCCGTTAGTGCAGCTGAATTTCAAGCTGGATGGAAAGGATTTTACTGCAAGGGCGCAGAACGGTGCGGATGAGACTGCGGATATCTCAGGTATGAACTATGAATGGGCGTCAACGGAGAATGTGACGCTTTCCGCATGGGGCTTCGGCAATATGACCGGCAAGAGCGTCAGTGTGACGACGGAGTCAGAGAGTGCAATGTTGTGTACATGGTACGATGTTGAGATCGGGATTGCATACAGCCTTTCCGCAGCGGACAAGGATCTGAGCGGAGTGGATATTGTTTCCGTCGCGAATGCGATGTATGAGCCGGCGAATGAGCCGACGTCTGACATACCGGATGACGAGGCAGGTAGCGGTGAGGAGCATGTGATGCAGACGGACATCGCAGGCTGTGATACCTTCACCCAGATCGTAGACAAACTTACGGACGGAAGTGGATATACTAATGCACAGGTTGACGGGACAGATGTGCTGTTGGTAGCAAGCGGAACCTTTGACAATGGCGGCGGGTCCATGGCTGCCATTGACGCAGAAGTCTTTTTCTACAAAGACGGAGCTCCCGCCTATATGGGGTATGTCGCTTCGGGGGGAACCTCGTATCCTGTGGCTGTAAAGGACGGAAAGCTTTATACTGCCGGCAATCACTTTGCACGGAAGTCTGCTGTCATGAATGACAAGATTGTATCCATGGAGGAAGCCTGGGAAACCTTCGATGGAAACGGGACTGTGACTTATCTTTACAGATCCGATGACGGCGGTGATTACTCAACCATGACGCAGGAAGAGTGCAAGAAGAAGTTTGACAAGCTGTTTGATGAATATCTTGCGGCTGATGTAGCGGAATTTAATGCGGTCAGTAAGAATGGTGATTCACAGACTGCAAGCGGAACCTTAACCGTTTATCATGCAGACGGTACTCCGACAACCGTAGCAGATCAGGGTGACGGAACCTGGGTGGCTTCAGACGGGGCTATTTATTATTTGGGAGAAGATGAGGTACTGCGTGCCAGAGGTAAAGAGGATCTGTATGTAAACAATCCTGTAGCTCATTAATAACGATACGAGGGGATAAAAACATGAAACAAACACATTTTTGGAGAAAAGCCTGCGCTGTGGTGACGATATCGGCAATGATGTTGATGGCGGCAGCCTGCGGCAAAGGAGGCAGTCAGAATCAGGGGAACGGCGGGACGAACGGAAACGGCGGTGTAACTTCAGAGTACACCTATACCGCAGAGTATCAGGATCTGAAACTCAGGGAGAATGCCGACACCTATAATCTGCAGATTGTCGGAGATAAGATTTATTATCCGGTAAGTGAATACGGAGAAACACAGGCTACGGTGATCTATGCGCAGAATATCCAGGATCAGAAAGAGCTGGGCAGTGTGCGCATTGATACGACGACCACATCGGAGGATGCAAGTTCTTATGTACCCACATTTGCGGTTCGTCCGGATGGTGGGATCGTGGTAGAAAAATTCACAAGCATCGATACTGATGAAATGACGAAAGTGGATGTGATGCTTATGGTTTTTGACGCAGACTATCAGTCGGTATCTGAAATAAATGTCAAAGAGGCAGTGGGGATACAGGAGGACTACTTCTTTGTCAGTAAAATACTGTGTGACAGGGAAAATCGGCTGTATGTGATCGGTGACGCCATGGTCTATCTGTTTGATGCGGATCTGAAATATCAGGGAAGCGTGGATCTGAACGGGAATTATCCGAGTATGAGCGGTATGGGAAAAGACGGCAAGGTCTATCTCAGCTATTATGATTACACCGGCAGCAAGGGCGTTCTGCTGCAGTCGATAGAATTCGATCAGAAAGCGTTAGGAGAACCGCATACCGGTTTTGTGGCGGGATACGGCAGTTTTAGCCCGAGCAGCACCGGAGATATCCTTGCGTCTGACGGTTCTGAGGTGTTTGCATATGATGTTCAGAACAATCAGTCTACCAGTCTTTTTGCATGGATGGACTGCGATATTATGGGTTCCTATGTCCGCGGTTACGAGGAGATGGAGGATGGCCGGATCGCGGCACTCATCGAAAATGATGACTATTCGGGAGAGACACTGGCGATCTTTACGAAGGTAAAAACCTCTGAGACAGTGCAGAAGAAGCAGATCACCATCGCTTCCGTGTACGACGATTATGAGCTGAAAGCGGCAGCAATCCGGTTTAATAAACAAAGCAGTGAATATCACATCAATATGCGCAGCTTTGAGATCAAAGGGGACTATTCCGAGGAGGCGGGCAAGACAGCACTCACAAACTTCAATAATGCGATCACGTCCGGAGAGGGAATCGATCTGATCCTTGTGAATAATCTGGGAAATCTGAGAGCGCTTGCGGCGAAGGGTGTGTTCGAGGATCTGAATGTTTATCTGGAACAGAGCAGCAGTATAAAACGGTCCGACTTCCTGGAGAACCTGTTGGAGGCGGGAACGGTTGAAGGGAAACTGATCTTTATCCCGAAAAATTTTGATGTGCAGACTTATGTGGGAAAAACAAAGCTGGTAGGTAAGGAAAGCGGATGGACGATGGATGATCTGCTGAATCTGGCAAAGCAGTATCCTGATGCGAAGGTGTTCAACTGGAGCGCGAAGGATGACGCATTGGATATGTGCCTGACCTTTACGGGCGAGGCATTTATCGATCAGAGCAGCGGAAAGTGCAGTTTTGATTCGGCGGATTTCAAGAAAGTGCTGGAATTTGTCAATGGTTTCCCGGATGAATATGACTGGGATAGTGAAAATGAAGAGAATTATGTAGAGGATGTTCAAAAGGATCGGTTACTGCTGGAGCGCGTCTATATGTACAGATTGGGCGATACACAGATCTATCCTGCCGAATTCGGTGAGGAAGTCACCTTTATCGGATTCCCCACGGCTGACGGAAGCGCTGCCAGCCTGCTGACCTTTAACAGTTCGAATCTTGCGATTGCTTCCAAATCCGCAGAGAAGGACGGCGCATGGAAGTTCGTGGAGTATTATCTGAATCTGGAAGGCGACATGTATGCCAACGGTCTGCCCGCCAATAAGGCAAAGCTGGAGAAAGAGATGCAGGAGATGATGAAGCCGCAGTACCTGACGAATGAGAACGGAGAAGTGGAGAAAGACGAGAATGGACAGCCGATCTCTACGCTCGGCAGTACCTGGTATGGGGACTGGGAATATGATTATCATACAAGTACACAGGCAGAAATGGATGAGGAATATAAGATCATTACTTCCGCAAAAGTGTCGGAGGGCATGGATGAACAGATCCTTTCCATCATCAAGGAGGAGGCGGCAGCTTACTTTGCCGGTCAGAAATCAGTGGATGCTGTGGCCGGCGTGATCCAGAGCAGGGTGCAGCTTTATGTGAACGAGAACAGGTAATGAGCTGTTTGGAAGGAATTGGGTATGCATGTATTAAGGCAGTTACTGAATCAGGAGAATATCAATTATCTCAGCATGGTGTTTCCGGTGGCACTGCCGCTTATCGGTATGGGCTTTGTTGTTGCAATGGACTCGTTTCTCAGCCCGAAGCAAAAGACTGTTTTTTATATGATCTTCACCCTGGCCTTATGTCTGATCATACAGAACAGTATCAGCAGTCAGCAGTTTGACGGTCAGCAATCGATATTGTTGCAGACAGCCATTTCTGCTTTTGGGTACAGCATTCGTCCGGTTTGCCTGGCACTATTTCTCCTTATTGTCGATCCGGACAGAAAATATCTGTTGGAATGGATATTGATTGCATCAAATGCGGTGCTTTATGCGACGGCATTTTTTTCGCCACTCACATTCTACTATCTTGAAAATGGCGTCTGGGTAGCGGGACCGTTTCGGGATGCCTGCCTTTATTTGAGTATCTTTTTGTTTGGGGAGCTTGTATATAGAATTGTCCGCAAATATGGGAAAATCAGAAAGAGGGAAATGTTAGTGCCGCTTTTTTGTGTGCTGATAATAGCCTGCTCGGTTCTTTTAGATTATAGCTTGGTAATTGTGAAACAGGTGGTGAGCTTTCTGACAATCGCCATTGTGACCAGCAGTCTGCTTTTCTATATCTGGATCCATCTGCAGTTTGTAAGAGAGCATGAAGAAGACTTAAAAGCGAGGCAGCGTATTCAGATCATGGTTTCGCAGATTCAGCCGCATTTTCTGTATAATACATTGTCGACGATTCAGGCCATGTGCGTGACAGACCCTATGGGAGCGAAGGATACGATTGAGAAATTCGGAATTTATCTGCGACAGAACATTGATTCCCTGAGTCAGGCAGAGCTGATCCCGGTGCAAAAGGAACTGGAGCATACGCATATTTATGCGGAGATAGAGATGGTTCGGCACGAGAATGTCATGGTGGAATTCAACACGCCCGATCTCGGTTTTTCCCTTCCGACTCTGACGATCCAGCCGTTAGTCGAAAACGCAATCAGACACGGCGTCCGCATTCGTGAGAATGGGCTGGTGACGGTCAGAACTCGGAAAAAAGAGGGGTATCATGAGATTGTGGTGGAAGACAATGGGAAAGGATTTGATACCGGACTGATTGCGCATTTTGATGAAGAGCACATTGGTCTTAAGAATGTACGGGAAAGAATTGAAAAGCTGTGCGGAGGATCAATGCACATAGAAAGCTGCATCGGTGAAGGCACTGTGATCACAATCCATATCCCGGAACGGCTGCGGAAGGAGCGAAGAGGAGGCTTGGAAGGAGGCTTGGAATGAGAGAACTCAGAGTAGAAGCAGATGCCGAGAAATTGCATGAGGTGGTGGCTTTCGTGGAGGAACAGCTCGAGGAGATGGGTTGCCCCATGAAGACGCAGATGCAGGTTCATATTGCTGTGGAGGAGATCTTTGTCAATATTGCAAGCTATGCGTATAACCCCGGGAAAGGCGAGGCTCTGATCCGCATGGATACCGCACGGGGGGACGGCGGAATTGTTCTGGAGCTTATGTTCATGGACAGTGGCAAACCCTTTGATCCGCTGGCAAAGGAGGATCCGGATATGACGCTGGCGGCGGATGAGACGAAGATCGGAGGTTTAGGGATCTTTATGACCAAACAGTGCATGGATGAGGTGCGGTATGAGTATCGGGACGGCATGAATATACTGTATCTGAAGAAGAAATTTTGAGAGGTTTGCAGGTGAAAAATATATTGGGACAAGAGGTTGTAGGTACAGATATGGATTTGATGGCGAAGTTTCGGAAGAGAGCTTTTGTAATATCAGTGGTGTTTATCTTTTTTATCCTGCAGGCAATCGCTCTGTTCTGGCTGTACGGATTGGAACTGGACACGGTGCGAATGATCAATGTGGTGGTGGATATCTTTGGCATGATCATGGGGTATATGTTGTTTATCTGTTGTGTGTTGGATGTTCACAAGGTGGGTAAGATTCAGAATGCGTTTTTGGGAATGCTGGTTACGGATTTTTTTGCCATGTTCGTGGACGAGGCCGCGTGGCTGGTGGACGGGATACCGTCGATGAGCTTCTGGAATGTGCTCAGCAATACGCTGCTTTTTGCGTCAGGACCGCTGATCGCGTATCTGTTCTGGCGGTATGCGTCGGTGGTTCTGCGAATTGAAGATGACACACTGAAAAAATGGGATCGGGTTTATTTCACAGGACTTATAGTGGCGCTGGGCATGCGGGTGCTCAATCTGTTTACAGGGATATACTTTACGGTGGATGCCATGGGTGTTTATCACAGGAGCGTGCTGCATCCGGTGTCGAATGTGTACACTTACCTGACGCTCATTGCGACGCTTGTGGTGGTATGGGTGGAGAGAAAACGGCTGAAAACGGTACAGTTGGTGACATTTTTTATGTATGTGCTGTTTCCCCTGCTGGTCGGCCTGGCGTCTATATTTTTCTACGGGGTATCGATCACCAATGCTACGATCATGTTGGTTATTCTGTTGATGTATTGCATGTTTAATGTGGTGCAGGGCAGGGAGCAGATGATGGCAGACAAGGATCTGGCGATGGCGGCGAGTATTCAGGAGAATATGCTGCCGCAGATCTTCCCGCCGTATCCGGAGCGGGATGAGTTCGATCTGTTCGCATCCATGACGCCGGCGAAGGAGGTTGGCGGGGATTTCTATGATTTCTTTCTGGTGGATGAGGATCATCTGGCCATGGTGATCGCAGATGTGTCGGGCAAGGGAGTTCCTGCGGCGCTCTTTATGATGGTTTCCAAGGCGCTCATCAAGAACCGGACGATGGCGGACTGTTCCGATCTGTCCAAGGTGTTTGGTCAGGTGAATGATCAGCTCTGTGAGGGCAACAAGGTGGAAATGTTTGTGACGGCCTGGCTGGGTGTACTCACCATATCCACAGGGGAGCTTAGGACGGTGAACGCCGGCCATGAGTATCCGGCGGTCAGCAGGCAGGGCGGGGCGTTTGAACTGCTTAAGGACACCCACGGGCTGCCCCTTGCGACCATGGAGGGAATGACCTACAGGGAGGAGTCTTTCCTGCTTATGCCGGGGGATACGCTTTATGTCTATACGGACGGTGTGGTGGAGGCTGTCACTGAGAGCAGGGAGCGTTTCGGCATGGAACGGATGCTGGAGGCGTTGAACAGGAACTGCCAGGCATCTCCCAAGGAGTTGGACAGAGCTGTCAGGGAGACAATTCAGACATTTATCGGAAAGACACCCCAGTTTGATGATGTGACCATGCTGTGCATTAAGTACACGGGGAAATAAAGATGATAAAGAGCATAAAGGACAAAACGGAACAAAAAGAGCAGTTTTTTTCAAAGCTGCTCTTTTTTACTGGACATTTATTGGACATGTAGGTTTATCATCGAATATGGATTACTGTCGAGTGGTGTACCCATAGCGGAAGACGCTGTGAAAGGATGAGAAAAATATGCTCATCGGTTGCAACCAATAGGAAAGGTGCAGGGTATTACAATCAGATGGATGCGGAAACAGTCGTACTGACATATAGTGATATGGTATATCGGATCGCAATGCGTTATGTGAAGCAGGCAGCGGATGCGGAGGACGTGTACAGCGAGGTGTTTCTGCGGTATTATCGGAAGCCCAGGAGCTTTGAAAGCGAGGAGCACAGAAAGGCGTGGCTGATCAAGGTGACGATCAACTGCGCAAAGGATCTGTTCATGAAGCGGATGCCTTATGAGGAACTGGAGGAGTTGCAGATCGCGGCCGAGGAGCCGGGACTGCAGCGGGAGGAGCTGTATGATCTGCGCAGGGCGATGGAGGCGCTGAAGCCGGATTACAGGGAGGCCATCAGTCTTTATTATCTGGACGGGCTGTCGGTGAAGCATGTGGCAGAGGTGCTGGATAAGCCCGAAAATACAGTGAAGTCTTTGCTGATGCGGGGGAGAGAACAGCTGAAGCAGGCGCTTGAGGCGGCGGATGCGGCAGAACGCAGGCGGAAATAAAAGACAGTGTATAAAAGGCTGTGTATAAAAGACTATGTATAAAAGGCAGAGGGCAGGAATGTCGGGCTGATTGAAAAAGGTTGGGGAGATGGGATCGGAATGCAGATGAATGATGAGCGAATCGGTGTATTGTTAAAAGAGGCCATGCGGGAACCGGCGGCGCCGAAACGGCTGGTGGAGCGTACCTGCTGGAAGGCCAGGTCGGCGGAAGCGAGACTTCAAAGGCAGGCGGCCGGCGCGGGCAGGAGCGGTCCGCAGCCCGAAAGACAAATGCAAAAAACACAAAGATCAGAAGTATCGGAAAAAACGCATAAAACAGAAGATACAAAGGGAAAGACAATCGGACCGAGGTGATAAGACGGGATTATGAAAAGGGATCAGGGAAAAGATAAGAAAAACAAGAAGACAGAAAAACACAGCTTTTGCAGAGCGGCTGTTGCACTGCTTGCCGGGATCGCGCTGCTGACTGCAGGACTCTTTTCGGATATGACGAGACTCAAGGATGTCCGGGCGGCGGGTGCGCCCATCAGGACGATCAAATTCATCAAGTGGACAAAGCTGTATGAGATGCCTCAGAACGGTTTTTTCGGGATGCTGATGTTTGAATGGAACGGTAGTTATTATTTCAGCTCCGGCAACAACTGGGGAGCGGAAAGCAGTCATGGACTGAGCTGGACGGCGGTGAATATCAATGTGGATCCCTACATATCCACAGGAGATACCTTTTATACCCGGGGACTCATGGATGTGCCGTATTTCCACTACGGAGGCACGGACGGCGATAACAAAAACGCAAGGAAGTATATCTTAGAGTTTTATTCCAATGGAAAAGGGACAGGTAAGTATCTTGACCGTTCGGGCGGAAGCCATATCCAGTCAAACACCTGGTCTTCGGCCGACTGGATGACGATCATGGATAAGAAGCGGGCAGACGAAAAAGGGATCGGAAGCAAAGTGTCGAACGGTGAAAATATCATCTTCTGGAACATATCCGGAAACGACGCGGTGCTGCGCAAATCAATTGACACAAACGGAAACGGGTGTTTCTGCGGATGCGGCTCCGGCGGAGATGCGGATTGGGATTCCAACTCAAGATTCTGGGTCTATGGGGCATCAGAGGTGGAATACAGCTGCATTTACGGCGACTGGACCATGGACAACGATCAGGTGTATGTGGCGGAGGACGATCTGATTCTTATGGACGGCGCTACTATGACCATCCCGGAGGGGAGCGTACTCTGTGTGAAGGGAAGCTTCTTTGTGAACGGGACCATCAAGTGCCACGGCACGATCCTGGTGGAGGACGGAGGCGTCATGATGCCGTTTACCCCGAAGAAAAAAGGCGGGGATATCAATATTGACGGCGGGACATTGGCGATCATGTCGGGCGGCAGAGTATATGCGGGGAATCCGAAGGGATATCTGAACGCTACGGAAAATGCCTGGTTCTATGTGCGCAACAGCGGAACGGTGGTCAATTACGGGATCCTGGCAGCCGGCATAGCGGATGTGGGAACCAACAGTGTGGTGGAGAATCATGCAGGCGGCGCAATCCTGTTTGGCGTGGTGTTAAAAACTCCCGGAAGCTTTCTGAACACCGTTAAAATGACGGATTCAAACCTTGATAAGGGTGCCCAGACACTGGGGCTGGTGAACGGCGGAGGACAGATCATGCGGGATACGGCAACTTATATCAGTTATCCCGGGGCAGGTTTTTATGCCGGTTCACAGAGCAATCGCATTTACTGGCAGAAAGTGAATTATGACAGTGCCGGAAACATGCAGGTAACGGACGCGATCAAGGGCGGACAATAAGAGGGGCGTTTCAAAGCGCAAAAGGAGCTTATCTATGAAGTGGTTGACGGATAAATTAAAGGATATCAAGCCCGGGATCATCGCTTTGAATCTGGTGGTGTTTGCTGCAGGGACCGCAATCCTCGGCTTTTTTGCCAGGACGATCTTTGACAATATCCAGGGGATTTTTGCCGGACAGGGTATTGTGTGGAGCTGGCGCGTTCTGTTGGAGCCGCCCACATGGCTGTACGGCGTGTTCGGCATGGTCATTGTGGGGCTCTGGTTCTTTGTGAGCGATTATCATTCCATGAGCGCTAAGGGCATGAAGGAGAGGAAGGGACTGGATGCCAGAGCGGAGGGGGCACTGGAGAACAGCCGATTCCTCACGGAGAAGGAGCGGGATAACTATTTCCCCGGTTATACATACGACAAGCTTTCTGAGGTGAAGAAGGACGGCATTCCTGTCCGGGCCATCGTGGATAAGAAAGGGAAGATGCACATTAACTTTTTGCCGGGTGCCCATTCCCTGGTCATCGGTGCTACCGGTTCCGGTAAGACGACCACCTTTATCAATCCTATGATCCAGCTGCTGGGTGCCACAAATGCGGGAAGCAGCATGATCATGACGGATCCCAAGGGAGAACTGTTTTCCCTGCACTCTAAGTTTTTAAAATCCAGGGGATATAACGTACTGCTTCTGGATCTGCGTGATACCTATACCTCCAGCCGCTGGAATCCTTTAGGCGGCATCTGGGATATGTATCAGGAGTATCTGGAGGCAGGTCGGGGGATTAGACTGCACAGGGACAATATGGCGAAGTATCCGGAATTAAAACAGATGGACGGACTTGCAGAGGATGGAGAGGTCTGGGCGGAATGGCGGGGCAATGCATACGCGGATGTGTCCCACTGTCAGGATGATGTGGCGGTGACGAAGCAGAAGATTTATGACGAGATGTATGAGGACTTAAATGACCTGATCTCGGTCATCTGTCCCATTGAGAATGAGAAGGATCCCCTGTGGGAGAAGGGAGCCAGGTCCATCATCATGGCAACCTGTCTGGCGATGCTGGAGGATAGCGAGGATCCGGAGCTTGGCATGACCAAGGAGAAGTTCAATTTCTTTAATCTGAATAAAGCTTTGACCAACTCGGAGAACGAGTTTGAGGCGCTGAAAAAATATTTTGAGGGCAGAAATCCGCTGTCCCAGGCGGTGACCCTGTCCAGACAGGTGCTATCCGCGGCGGACACGACCATGTCCTCCTATATGTCCATTACATTCGATAAGCTGAATATGTTTAACGACCGGGGCTTGTGCGGTCTGACCTCTGCCACGGACATTAGGGCGGAGGAATTCGCGGAGAAGCCAACGGCGTTATTCATGAAGATACCGGATGAGAAGGATACCAGACATGGTCTGGCGGCAGTGTTTATCCTCTGCATGTACAAGGCACTCATCAAGGTGGCCAGCGCAAGAGAGGATTTGAGTCTGCCCAGGAATGTATATTTTATTCTGGATGAGTTCGGTAACATGCCAAAGATCGAGAAGTTTGACAAGATGATCACTGTAGGACGTTCCCGTAAGATCTGGTTCAACATGGTGGTGCAGAGCTACTCCCAGCTGAACAATGTCTATGGTGAGAAGGTGGCGGATATCGTGAAGAGTAACTGCGGTATGAAGATGTTCATCGGTTCCAACGATATCGGAACCTGTAAGGAGTTCTCGGAGCTGTGCGGCAACATGACGGTGCGCACGTCCTCGACTTCCGCCAGCATGGGTGCGAAGGAGGGGGATTACAGTGTGTCGAATCAGACCCAGGTACGACCGCTCATTTATCCGTCGGAGCTGCAGAAATTAAACAACAAGGAATCCACGGGTAACGCCATTATCGTGACCTTCGGTAACTATCCGTTGATGACGAAATATACGCCTAGTTACCTGTGCAAGTATTATCAGATGGGGCAGATGGACTTAGGCGAGATCCGCAGCAACATGTTCCGGGCGGATGAGGTGTTTTATGACCTGAATGCCCGCAATGAGGCAGTGCTGGGACCGGAGGATAAGAATGCATAAGATAGTGCGGAAGATGCAGGAAATAAATAGGGGAATCGGCATAAAATGCGCGGTGGGCATTTTGGTCGCCGCCTGTGGCATTTCAGGTGCGGCAATGTCGGCCCGCGCATCGGATTTTGATTACTATGGACAACTGGATTCCTTTACGGGGGAACGCATTCAGGGAGGAGACAGCGGTTCGGAGATGCAGGTGGTATCCAACAGTGTCTGGCTGTCAGATACGATGTATTATGATACAGAGAAACGGCTCTTTGCGTATCCCACCGGTATTTCGGATGTTTATGCGAATGTGGCGGACGGCATGATCGTGCGGGACAAGGTGACGGTCACCGTGCCGGACGATGTGGCGGTGATGTTTTATCGAAACGGCGAGGAGATCGAATATCCCAAGGGAGGGATTTCGGACAGCGGAAATTATACGGTGCGCATGATCTCCGGGGAGCAGGCGCGGAGTCTGTTTTCTTTCACAATCGTGGGCAGTTCAACGGGACAGATCCTGAATTATTCCATGCCGGATGGACTTCGGATTACGAATGTCACAAGGGACGGGGAAACGGTCAATTGGTCCCGGAAGTTTGTGGATATGTCACAGGAGGGCTATTATGTGGTGGAATATGAGTGCCCGCAGACGCAGATCGGCTACACATTGAAGGTGACGATCGACACCACGCCTCCGCAGCTCGTGCTGGAAGGTGTGGATGAGAACGGTAAAGCCAGAGGACCCGTGACCATTCAGGGGAAGGGAGAACATGATACCGTTTCCATCACGAAGAACGGTGAAGAATACAAGATGATCCTGTCACATACGCTCACACAGAGCGGCAGATATGTGGTCACTGCGGTGGACGAGGCCGGCAACATAAGTACGTATCCGTTCACGATCATGATCTATCTGGACAGGAACGGCTGGATCTTTTTGCTGTTATTTCTTGCAGTGATCTTCGGGGCTGTGGCGTATGTGCACTATCACAGAACTCATTTGAAGATACGTTAGTCTGAACGGCAGATACAAAAAGCGCGCAGGGCTTGTGGATCGTGCGGGTGAGGGAAGTAAGGGAGACAAGTAAGATGAGAGCGTTAGCGATAGGCGATTTTTTCTCAGATGTGGCAGATACAATTTCAGATTATGCGTCTATGGGCATGCAGGAGCTGCTGGAGGCTACGGTATATAAGTGGATGTACTATCTGGTGTGCGGACTGTGCAAGCTGGTATATTACCTTGACCAGATGTTCCAGGTGTTCTCCGGGCAGACAAGGGTGACCTACAACGGGGCAAAGGATAAGTTTCTGATCGATGTATTTTTTGAGAATCATGCGATATCCAATGTATACTGGGGTATGGCACTTATCGGCATTGTATTGGCTTTTGCCGTGGCGATGGTGGCTGTGGCACGGAAGATGTTTGACGGCAGGGACAAGGATCAGCGTTCACTGGGACAGATTTTAGGCAGTCTGGCAAAGAGCCTGCTCCTGATCCTGACGATGAATATCATCATGATGGTGGTGTTATCCCTCACCGGCAAGCTGCTTCAGCAGATCAATTTTACCTTTGACCATGGGAACGACCTGGATAAGGCAAAGTACATTGATTTCACAGATGAGCAGTATGCGGCGATGGGGCGTATCCTCAATACCATTGGTAATTATTCCATGAATCCGTCCTATGAGAGCACCTATAACATCAACAGCTGCTTTAACGAGATCCGGCCGGATCTGGATTATCTGGACAACCAGGGTGTGTTTGATTTCTATTATGTGACAAAGGATGCAAGCGGCAAGGAGATCGATACCTGGCAGTCTGTGATCGAGGAGATCGCATTCTCGGCAAACCTGAGCAGGGATCTAAAGCTGGATGTTTATTATGAGAGCGTGTCCAGATCCATCAAGAATGCAGTGAAGGTACTGCAGACCAACCCGGGCTTCAAGCCCATCAGTCATTATGATCGACAGAAGACACAGGTCAGTCAGAATATCCCTATGGATCGGTTTGCCTTTCTGGTGGGTACTATGTCGGCGGCCAAAACGGACAAATACAATGTAAATCCATCCATGACAGACGGACTGAGGGGACCCTATTACTATGGGGAGAAGAATATTTATAACGTGGAACAGGCGATGAATGACTTCAGCTTCGGCTTCGGCGCCAACGGATACAGCTATCTGATCAATCTGTTGGTGGTGATCGCGTTGATCTGGAATCTGGCAGTGATCATCTTCAGCTGTGTGACCAGAATTTTTATGCTGATGGTGCTGTATCTGATCGGACCGCTGGTGTTTGCCATTGAACCGTTGGATGACGGGGAGAAACGGAAGCAGTGGACGATCGCTTTTTCAGTGCAGGCGTTCAGTGTGCTGGGAACGGTGATCGCAATGCGGGTGCTTTTATTGTTCATCCCGATCATCATTGACAGTAACCTGGTTCTGTTTGAAAGTTCTACCATGGATCTGTTAGGCAAGACGATCCTGTTGATCGGCGGGTTTATCGTGGCAAAGAAGGCCAGTGGTGTGATCACAGGTATCCTGGCGAACAGTGCGGGCATGCAGTCCATCAACTCAGACGCTTCCAGCTGGGGCGACAAAGCCTTGGCGGCGCCGTTTCAGGTTCTGGGCGGGGCATGGGCCGTTACAAAGGGCGTAGGCAGTGTTGCAAAATGGGGATATGATAAGCTGAAGAGTGATGATAAATCCTCCGGTGGATCGGGAAACAGTTCCGGCGGTTCGGACAGTTCGGATAGCAGTTCCGGCGGTTCCCTGCCGGAGAGCAATCACAGCACCGGCGATGATGAATAATGCATAAAGGAGTCAGTTATGAGATTAATACCTGGCAAAACAAAAGTACAGATTGAGCTTTTCAAGGGAATATCCATATGGGACGCTTTGGTCGCAGGGATCGCGTTGGTGATGCTGATCCTGGTGGTCCTGTCGTCCGTACCGGCCAAGTTTGCGGTTTGCCTGGTTATATTTGTGATCGCGGCAATCCTGCTGATCCGCATGGATACGGAGCCGAACTATATCGTGATCCTGCATATCCTGCGGCATTTTGCGTATGTCAGACGGTATGCGAGAGTCTATGACGACGAGATGCTGGAGAAGAAGGGCAGGGGAGAAATCCGGGAGGATTTTATCGAGCGCTATAAAGAGAAGAATGAATCCGGCGGGAATGTTCTGGAGGAGGATGATGGTATCATCTGGGACAGGATCGTGGAGCATGTAGAGACGCAGTCGGAGAGAGAAAAAGAGAGAGCCGGTCAAAAAGGCACGAAGGAGAAGAAAAAAAAGGAAAACAGCCAAAGGTCAGCCGGACAATCCGAAAAGGCGCTGATCAGGGAGGAAAATAAGATCCTAAAGAGCAAGACAGCGACAGCGGAGGAGAAGAATGCAGTGTGGCTTGCCAGAGCCCAGAGAAGCGCGGCGAAGAAGCAGGCAAAGCAGGAGGCAAGACGTGAAAGGGAAGAGAACGCCAATTATGATTTTATAGAGAATATCATGCCCTTCACCGGCGTGAAGGACAATCTGATCGAATATAACGGGAAGTATTACGGAGCCGTTATCGAGATCGATCCGGTGGAATTCCGGTTCTTCAGTAAGCATAGACGTAACAATTCCATAGAGTCCGGAGTTGGCCGGGTGCTCAGGGGAATACACAGCGGTTTCGCTGCGAATATTGTAAAGCTGGAGAGACCGATCATATATGACAAGTATCTGGCAAAGGAGGAGGAAAAACTCGTGCAGATCCGAAAATCCTATGAGAGCGGGCTGATGAGCGAGGAGGAGTTTCAGGCAAGAGTGGATATTGAGAACGACCGGTTGGCGGAGTTGAAAGGATTATGCTCCGACAAGCAGGTCGTCGCGTCGTTTTATTATATTGTGCTCTTCGAGAGCGACAAAAAGCAGCTGGAGCTGCAGACCAAGGCGGCTGTCGACTCCCTGGAGAAGGGTGAGATGACGGTGCGCAGGCTGGATACGAAGGAGCTGGCAATCTTCTTAAAGTATACGAATCAGATTGATTTTAATGAGCGTGACATTGAGAAGTATCAGCCGGAGGACTATGCACAGTGGGCGATGCCCTGGAAGGTGGCGGTGAAATACCGGACCGTTGAGGTCAATGACATGGTCACCCATAATTTCCGTGTGGTGAACTATCCCGCGTGGGTCGGGGATGCCTGGCTGGCAGGAGTAATGTCCCTGCCGGCGACGAAGGTCGTGGTGAAGTGCGCACCCATGGAGAGGGGCAAGGCGATCCGTACCATTGACCGATCCCTGCAGGAGCTGCGTGGGCAGTACAGTGCTACCGGCATAGATTCCAAGCGGATCGAGCTGCAGAGCCACATCGATACCCTGAGCAACCTGTTGGTGACTCTGCAGGGAGAGGGCGAGGAGCTTTTAGAGTGCAATATCTATGTGACAGCTTATGATGTGCAGATGACCAGGATCAATAAGGCGCTGGAAGAGTGGCCGTCCCTGTTCCCGGAGATTTCGGGGTTAAAAAAGACGGTGCGACGCACCTGGCAGGAGAGTAATTTCCGCTTAAACGGCATGGATTTCAACCAGATGAATGCTTTTATCGGTTCCCAGATCAGTGCCCTGGATCCGGAGGCGAAACAGGGAAGGGGCATCCCGAGCAATTCCGTGGCTGCGGGTTATCCCTGGATCTATGCGCATATTTCTGATGAGGGCGGGATCAAGCTGGGAAGCAGTGACGGCGTGCCTGTGTTCATCAATTTCTTCCGCAGGGATTCGGAGCGTGTGAATTCCAACATGGTGATCATCGGAAAGTCCGGTTCCGGTAAGTCCTATGCGACCAAGAGTATCCTGTCCAATCTGGCCTCAGAGGATGCGAAGATCTTTATCCTGGATCCGGAGAATGAGTACGCAGAACTGGCGCAGAATCTGCACGGAAAGGTCATCAATGTGGCAAATGCGCAGTACGGACGCTTAAACCCGTTCCATATCATCACGGCGTTGGATGATGACGAGGAAGGCGGTGGCACGGCGGCGGGCAGCTTTTCGACACATCTGCAGTTTTTGGAGGAATTTTACAGGCAGATCCTGCCGGAGATTGATAAGGACGCATTAGAGTACCTGAACAACCTGACGGAGCGGTTATATACCAACTTTGGGATCACGCCGGAAACCGACCTCTCTAAGCTGCGGCCTGAGGATTATCCTATTTTTGACAATCTGTATGACGCGGTACTGGGTGAGTTTGAGCGGAATGACAACGAATATACCCGATCCATGCTGAGGACACTGGTGAACTATGTGGCAAAGTTTGCCACCGGCGGCCGAAATTCCAATATCTGGAACGGACCTTCCACAGTCACCACCGATGAGAATTTCACGGTATTTAACTTCCAGTCCATGCTGGCGAACCGGAATACAACGATCGCCAATGCGCAGATGCTGCTGGTTTTGAAATACATAGATAACGAGATCATCAAGAACCGTGATTATAATGCGAAATACGGATTGAACCGGAAGATTGTGGTGGTGATCGACGAGGCGCATGTATTTATTGACGCCAAGTTCCCAATTGCGCTGGACTTCATGTTCCAGCTGGCAAAACGTATCCGTAAGTACAACGGAATGCAGATTGTTATCACGCAAAATATCAAGGATTTTGTGGGAAGTGAGGAGATTGCCAGAAAGTCCACGGCCATCATCAACGCCTGCCAGTACAGCTTTATCTTTGCACTGGCACCCAACGACATGCATGACCTGTGCAAGCTGTATGAGAAGGCCGGCGGGATCAATGAGAGCGAGCAGGAGCAGATCATCCAGGCGCCCCGCGGTCAGGCATTCACAGTCATGAGCGCTAACAGCCGGTCCACTTTCCGGGTGGAAGTTCCGAAAAATATGGTGGATATGTTCCAGGACAAGGATTTTAAGAGCAGATATTACACCGGTACAGAAGGTGCGGCTGCATGGGAGGACTTTATAGGCGGGAGCAGAGAGCGGAATCTGGCCAACACAAAGGCAAACAGGAAAACGGTCGTCATCCCCCTGGAAGAAGCCGCAAAGGCCAGAAAGAAATCCGTGTTCATTGAGGAGGTTACCGAAGAGGAGGCCAGGGCGCAGGAGAAGGACACCCAAAAGGCTGTGACCGACAAGATCGGGGATGTCGGAGTGCAGAAGGGTTCAAAACTGTTAGATATAGCTGACGATTTTGAGATGTCTGATGAAGAATTGGATGCGCTGATCGAGGCGAGAAGGACGCAGAGAAACGAGGACAGCATGCTTCAGGCCAGACCGGTGCGTAAAGAACCGGAAATGGTTCAGACCGGTTATGCTCAGTCCGGTTTCAACCAGGCTGTAGTGCCGCTGGTGGATTATGTGGCCATGATGGAGAATATCCGCAAGCAGGTACTGGCGGAGGTACTGGCTGAGGTCAAGGGTGAGCCCGCAGGAAAAGTGTCTGTGGAGGATGAAGAGAACCGGTGGGAGGATTTGCTGTTTGAGGATGCTTCGGAGGACGAGGAGCTTGCCGGATTGCAGGAGCCTGAGTTTGATGCTGAGGAGCCGGACGATGACTTTGATGAGGATGACAAGTTGGATCGTGGCTTCTACGAGGAGGCGCCGGATGATAGTTTTGATGAGGATGACGAGGACGATGATGACATTGAGATCGTGATCGACATCGAGCCGGAAGATGATGAGGACGAGACCGGGGAAATCAGTACCGATACGGAAGAGAACAATGAGGATGAGGACGATGACGAGTTTGATTTTTCCGGGCTGTTTGAATTGGACGACACCGACGAGGATGAGGAGGATACTGCAGGCGATGGTGACTTTGACATCATGGATCTGATGCGTTCGGTAGCGGAGGAGGAAACGGATGACAGGAAAGCGGCGGAGAAGGTAAACCATCTGGAGGACATTTCGGAACTGGTAGCGCCCGGTGAGGTGGCGGATGTCACGCTGGAGGAGCTCGGAGAGGTGGTGGCTATTCTGCGGAAGCAAAAGAAAAAAAGGTAATTCTTTGCAACGAAAATAATAAAAAAAAGGTATTAGAAACAGGAGGAAAGAAAAATGACAAATAAGCTGTCTATCAAACTTGTAAATAAGGGTGATGAGGCTGAACTGCTGATGAAGGGAGAACTGGATATGCAGACAGTGACCGAGGTGGAGGAGTATCTGGAGGAGGTATCGGATCGCTTTGATCATCTGGTATTGAACATGGAGGAGTTGACTTACATCTCCAGTGCGGGTCTGCGTGTACTGAAGCATATCCATATTAAGATGAATAAGCGCGGCGGCATGCTGCTGCTCAAAAATGTGAGTCAGAACATCATGGAAGTATTTGCAATCACAGGTTTTTCGGGATTGTTGAATTTTGCGACAGAATCGTAAGGGCGAAACAGCGGGAACTGTGTTAGCAGGAATCAAGGGTAAAGGCAAGGATCGGCATGGCAGAGACGAGATTACAGGATCGGATGAAAGAGGAGTCCGGACGGATGATATCCGTAAAAGTACAAAAGAAAAGGAGTGCAGGCGGGGCGCACAGATGTGCGAACTCGGTAAAACGCACGGTTTGCGCGTTGCTGACAGCGATACTTGTGGCAGCCGGATTTCCTGTGCAATTTTATGAGAACCTTTTGGATTTTGGAAAGGTTGAAGCCGCAGAGGGGACGCAGGTTACCAAAACATACATACTTGAGACCACTACAGGCATCAATGACGGAGCCCAGATCGAGTTCTTTGAGATCCGGTATACGGACACGGGGAATGTGAAGCGGAGACAGTATATTTTCCCCAATGAGGATTCTCTGATGCTGGGGAGAATACAGGCGGCGAAATACGGCACGGATAAGACGGTTTTGGATGCTGTCAATGATAATCTGAAGTATGCCACAAACAATGCCTGGGACAAGAAGGGCGACGGATCCGGACTGAGGCAGTACCATACGGATCAGTTTTACTTTACCACGCAATGGGAGATCCAGAGCGTGGATCGTATCGATGCTTTTATGGGTGACAAGGGTACCTGGACCTGTCAGGGACTCAGACTGTTCCGGGTGGATGAAGTGTATGGTCTGCGGATGGCAGGCGTATGGTCTGACGCATGGTACATTGATTTTGCCGGGGATATGATCGCTCAGGTGACGGGCGGGAACTATAACTGGTCGGAGAATGACGCCAATTATCTGCATTTGAATCAGAAGGCCACGCTGGTGAAGAGCTTTGACGGTAAGGCTTATGCACGGCATGAATCCCAGGAGACGAATGAATACGGCTTCAGCTTTACCTTCGCGGACAGATACGGGGCAGGTTTTGACTGTCTGGTCAATGAGTACGCGGAGAAGAAGGCTGATCTCATGCACATGGGACTGACAGAGACATTTGTGTTGAATATCACTTATACGGACATTTATGGGCAGACACGGTTCCTGCATCTGCCGGCGATCATCGGGGCGACCTACTGGGCTTATACGAACGGAATCACCGGACCGGTACTGGGACTGGGACAGCAGGGCGGCAGTCTGGCATATACAGGTATTCTGCCCGATTGCGCCCAGATCACGGATGTCACCTGTACACTGGGTGGTGCGGAGGCTTACAAGGCGGGGGATATCAAGGAGGTTGCCTACGCAGGCAGTTCGTCTTTAAAAAGCCGCAGATCGACGAGGTATGATTCGAGTAAAACCGATGATGTCAGACTGATCAGTGCGGCAGTCTACAATATGAACCGGGCGGATATCCTGCCGATCATGAAAGGAGCACTGTTAGAATACGATATCAAGGGAAAGCCGGAGTTGTATCAGCTGGCGACCAACATAGAGGGTGACGCATTGCCGGCGGATGCCACCACGAAGCTTGACCTGAAGGCATATGATGACAAGGATCTGACAGTTTTAAGCAACAATGAATATTACCTGATCGAGATGGGCACGGATGATATGTCCGCTGCCGGTACCGAATCGGATATCAATCTTGTGTTAAGATATGTAGATCTGTCGGGGAGAGAGCGGGAAAGCTCCGATATCTCCGTGCGGGAAGCCACGAGGGAATATTACGGATACTGGCCTGCCGATGTGACGGATCTGGGGTATAAGCTGGGGACAGCCAGCGGAAGTACGGTAAAATTCATTGTCTCGCTGCGGGATGTGGATCATTTCACAGGACTTACGATCAGGTTGGAGGATGGCGCGAAGGATGACTATCAGTTTAAGGACATCGCTATCTACACGTTGACCGGGTTCAGCGGAAGAAAGGCCGTGTGGGAGAATGTATCCAAGGGCGGGATGAATTCTTATGTGGACATCTCCCGTGAGTTTACCGGAGGGATTGCTCCAATCAGAATCGGGGGCGTGGAGGAACAGACGCTGATCCAGGAGGGGAATGTGATTCCTATTGATTTTACCACTTCCAAGGTGGGTGAACTGGAGGATACCAAGTGGGATCTGAACAAGTATTCCGTGACCTATGCGGACGCCATGCAGAATTTTGGATTTACCAAGAGCCGCAAGACCTATGAGGTTACGGTGAATGTCTTTGATGACACTGTGGCAACGGATGATAACGGAAATGTGGTATCTTCCGGCGGAAACGGGGATGCGGGATCGGAGAATCTGTTCTATTTCCAACTGATCTTCCAGAACGGCTCCAGCTCCTATGTGCTGGCAAACCAGCAGTTGAAAGGCGACCGGTTCAATTCCGGTGAGCCGGCAGGCTTCACAATCGTCACGAACCAGGATTACGGTGAGGTGACCTCGATCCGCATCATTCCGGATGACAGTTCGGAGGACAGTAAAAAGTTCGACAAACTTCGGATCGAATCTATCGAGGTGACGGAGGGCGCAACATCCGGTACACACAAGTGCTGGATCGCGGAGAACGTGGGATGGATCGGCATCGGTTATACGGAGGAGCAGGAGAAGAATGGCGCCATCGGTAAAAAGGGAAGGAGTGCCGCAGAGCTTGCCCGCACGATCCCCATCGATTATACCACCTATGTGGCTCAGCTGGAATTTGCCATCCATACCAATGAAAGCTCCCAGTATGCGGAGGATGCGAACGGAAATCCCGTGGATGTGGCGGGACAGCTTCGGGGTAAAGTATGGGCGAAGATCAATTATGTCAATCTGAAGGGTGAGAGAAAGACTACACAGTCCTTTGATCTGGTCAAGGCCATGTATGACTACATGAAAAAAAAGCCCTCGTCCACAGCGGGAGGTGCGACCAGCGATACCTCACTGATGTTCAGGGAGAAGCAGACGGACCGGTTTCTGTATAATATCACGGATGTGTCCGAGCTTGTTTCCATGGATCTGGATATCACACAGCTGGATGACCCGTATTACTGGAGTATCGGCAGTGTATCAGCCAAGCTGGTCTCCGAGAAAGGGAAGCTGCGCCTGAATGCATACGGGGAATATGAATACCAGCGCTCCCAAAAGGAGGAACTGCTCTGCAACCAGACCAGCGAGTCCACGCCGGCCTACAGACCGTTCCTAAAAAAGAACAGTGTGGTGAAGCAGAATATAGTATTTACCAAGAATGAGATCAAGGTCTCTCAGAATTACGGGACAGCTGTGTCTGCCATCACGAGGGAACCGGCATCCCAGAACGATGAGCTGAATGTCTATGTGTTCCCGTCCATCGGGCAGGGCGGCAATGACATGACGGAATATGACCTGAACTGTACTATGTATTATGCGCATCTGAACGGTTCGATGTATGAGACCGGAACGTCGCATATGGATAAATATATTCCGACAGGAGATGAGACAGGCAGACCGGTATTCTACGCACTGGGACTGCGTGCATCCTGCATGACGGATCTGAACCGGATCATTCTGTCGGCAGAGGCGGACAGGGCAACGGTGGCAAGGATGGATTACGCTATCATCCAGCAGGTGCGGTCCGGAGTTGTGGTGGCCAACTATTATATCAATCTGGAGCATGATAATGCATTTTCGTTCCAGCCGAAATTCCCGTCCACGAACGTGACGGCTATCGGCTATCAGGACGAACAGGTGCTGACGCTGCAGTTTGGCGAAGGAACCGAGACCAAGAATCTGGTGGCGGATCGGCAGGATATCGCAGTTGCGCTGACCTATAAGACGACGGCGGATCCTTCCGGAAAAGAGTTTACCACACCTTATGTATATCTGACGGATCAGGATGTGAACAAGATCCGGACAGGGCAGGTGCTGGATGTGAAATTCAGCCAGATGTTTGTGGGTGAAGTGACAGGGGTGACGATTGCAGCGATCGGCAACGTGGAATCTTATGTGGACGCGGCCAGCGTGTCGGTATACCAGACGGATGTGGCAGGCACAAAGTCACGGGTAGGCTTCTATAGCTTCGGAGACGGCATTGCCGTGGGGGTAGTGCCACTCACTATGAACCGGACGGCAGATAGCTTTGATGATGTGGATGCGGTGAGAACCGTGACTTTGACCTTCAAGACCATGGGGGCATCGGATGCATATGAGAGCGGCACAGCGGATCCGATATGGATGCGGCTGTACTATGCGACGGACGATCTGGGCAATGTGGATTGGACTGACAGGACTGACATCCGGAAATATCTGATCGACGACAGCGAGAACTTCCTTACGGGACAGACCCAGTCTGTGCGATTCCTAGTGAAGGGAGCCGCGGCACTCAGAAGGGTTGAGATCGAGCCGAGGAGCGTCGGCGGTATCGGCAATGCGGGCTGGAGTGTGGATACCGTAACGGCACAGCTTGACAATGAACAGCCGGTGACCCGTACCATTGCAGCCCGTATTTATGAAGGCGAACCGCGCAGCATCACACTGGCGAACATCACGGTGGCGGCGCAGGTCTATAACTTCAACCCGTCCAGAAATGCCAACGATACCCAGCGGGTACAGATGAGTGGCGTGAAGCTGATCGCCCAACCGGAGAAGGAATTTATCATCATACCTTACGCATATGGTTCCGACAGAGGATGCAGAGTATACGCCGTTGAGGTGAATCCGGAAGGGTATGCGGGCGGTGAACTGACGGATTACATGGAGGAAAGCGGAGGAAATTATGTATTCACACCGCCGAAGCTGACCCAGACGAAGTATTACCGTATCACTGTGGAGTCTGAAGAAGTACCAACCTCCAAGCTGGAGATCGAACTGACGGTGAACGGCGTGGAGGAAGAGAAAAAGACTTCAGACAACACGAATGGAAACGGTGAGAGCGGCACCGGCTCCGGGGATGGAAACAGCAGTGAGAGCGGCACCGGTTCCGGGGATGGAAACAGTGATGAAAACGGTACGGGAACAGCGAACGGCAACGAAGGAACTACAGTTTCTGGCGGGGATGCGGGCTGAGAGGAAAAAACGGAGGCATAACAATCTGACATGAAGTATATGACCAAAAGTGCAGGCGCGGCAATGGTGTTTTTGGCATTGCTGCTTGCAGGATGCAACAAAAATGAAGTTCATCAGGGAGGGGAAGGCACTAGCTTCCCCTACACCTGGCAGGAGCAGAACAATGGCTCCGTGGTGGTGAAGCTGGACGGAAGCCATGCGCCGGATTATGGATGGACAGCGGAGAATTCGGACGGAACGATTTTACAGCTGGAGGAAGTCGGCAAGGAGAAAAACGGTATCGTATCTTATCGTGTGAAGCCCCTTGCGGAAGGGACTGCCGCCATCACTTTTACCAGAATGCGGGAATTGCCTGCGGATCTGACCGGGCAGGAGGATGCATCGGAGAACGATGTGGTGGAATCTGTGGCAGAATCACAAGCGGCGGAAGCAGAGGCAGAGACTGCAGAGACGGCACAAGCGGAGGCAGAGACCGTAGAAAAGGCACAAGCGGAGGCAGAGACCGCAGAAACGGCACAAGCGGAGGCAGAGACCGCAGAAACGGCACAAGCAGAAACACAGTCGACGGATGCAGCATCAGAGGAAGCTGCCGTAGAAATCCCCAAGGGAGATAATCCTCCCATTGCTTTGCCGATGGAAACGGAACGGATGCCGGGCGGAATCCGGGGCAGTTATAGTGCAGATGTGACGGAAGCCGGTGATGACGGTTTGAGCGCCAATGCGAGCCATGATTCCGCGCAGACACAGGACGATGTGGTGAGCGCCGTGGTGGATGAGACAGATTACGACTGGATGGGGCTTTATCAGGAGCGGCTGAAGCCAAAGGATATTGTGAGTGAGATCGTGATTCAGTTTGAAGTGACGCCAACGGGAAAGAAAGGAAGGCTGCGTGCAGGATCAGTGGGCGATCGTGCTGCTGAATACAAGGGACTGATCCGAAGTGCGGATGCATCTTTGGATTATAAGCTTTGGGACAGTGACAGAGGGACTCTGATGGTGCGCATACCCTTTGAAAAGGAGCCCAGAGTAGTAAAGACCACGGAAGGAAGCGATGAGATTTTGTCGGTTGTAAGGCTGGATGGCATAGCAGGGGACGAATGCTATGAAATACAGGGACTGACACCCGGAAATGTCACGGTTGAGTTTATTTCTCTGGTGCAGGAGAATAAGCTTTTGTTGGAGCTTACGGTCGGAGAGGACAGCAGGATCACTGTATTGTCCCATGGGACAGCAAAGTAGACCCGGACAGGAAGGCATAAGACAGGCGTATGGAAACAGATTCGGTATACAACAGCCGGTATGCGGATTTTTCCGGACGTGTGCTTCGGGATATGAGTTCGGCAGTTCTGGTTTTGGATAAGAATGGTCGGATCGTATATGGGAACCGTCCGGCTGCAAAATTGTTTGAGCTGCCGGAAAATATTGCTCCGGGGAATGATCGCTACCTGGTATCGGTTGATGAGAAATACAATGACGAGTTTAATCAGCTGATCCTGGATTCGCTTTTTGTGAAGACGGATACTCACTTCGGAAAGGTAAAATACAGAGCCCCTTCCGGTAAAGAGTATGTGCTTCGGATATCCAGTTCTTTCATGGGTGTATCGGAGGCAGACGATTATCTTATCGTTATCACTGTGTCGGATGAGACACTGGTGGCAAAGCTGAGACAGAAGATCGATGATTCTGCGAAGACATTTTCGGTCTTTATCTTCATTTGCTGCAGCTGGATCATTATGGTCGGGCTGTGGGATTTCCTGGGTCAGCCGATCCCGGCAGCTTTTTTGACCCACGGGGTCGAGATTGTGGGAATCCTGATGTTTGCCTTTATTATCTGGCAGACCAGTCTGGGCTTTAAGGATATCGGTATTCGCAGCGACACCCCGAAAAAGGATATCAAAGAAGGCCTCCGGTGGTCGGCATGCGCAGTAGTGTTATTGTGTCTGGTAAAAATCGGGGTGCGGATGGTGAATCCGGACGTCTTGGGAGCCGGACACCCGTTTGTGGATTTCGGACGGTTTGGCATAGCACAGATTCTTTATGTTTTTACTGCGGGAATCCAGGAATTTCTCGCGCGGGGCGTCATACAAGGGAACCTGCGGCGAATTGTGGTCGGCAAACATCCCGGTTTTCTCGCCAATCTGATCACTTCGATGATATTCGCCGCGATGCATACCCATCTAGGTTTTGTATTTATGCTGGGAGCAGCGGTGCTGGCCGGTATGGAGGGCATCCTGTATGAGAAGCAGAAGTCCATTCTTGGCGTATGGATGCTGCATTATTGCTTTGGGGTGAGCGGCACATTATTGTGGCTGATCGATCATTGATCAAAGCGTATTATGCAAAGCTTTTTGAAACTAATCACGTGATCTGACCAGCAGGAAACAAGACATGAAAAAAATTTATACAAAGTTGCTGGAGCTGGCAACTATGGTGAGCACGGCAGTGATGTTGCTGCCGGTGACGGCATTCGCAGGCGGCAGCAATGCGGCTGACTACTCAGTCGGCGCAGGCCCGGATTTTGATGCCGTTACCTCACTCTTCTGTCGGTAATTTTGCTCAGACTGGGAAATGCGGATCAGGCGAAAAGTCAGCCGATCCTTCGGCTGCTGGATGTATTGTTATCTTCGGAGAAGCAGCCGGATGAGAAAAAGGATATTTTGGAAA